>Ga0209502_10000038_pt1 | contig 139262 bp, 126 predicted proteins | sample ArcticOcean_MG_C_10_FD_187442 | JGI IMG/M metagenome (GOLD analysis project Ga0209502, IMG submission 187442) | Marine microbial communities from western Arctic Ocean - ArcticOcean_MG_CB11_90 (SPAdes) (version 2) | ecosystem: Environmental > Aquatic > Marine > Oceanic | place: Arctic Ocean... | reverse complement strand
GCGACGCGCGATTTGCGTCGTGCGGAGACGAACCTTGGGCACGTTCGCGCGGCCGGGGTGAAGCACATCGAGGATCTGCGGCGGGCAGGCAGTGGTTGGGGGGTTCTGGGTCAGTATTGAGCCGCGGAACGCTAGTTTAGCCCACGAACGCGCGACCCTCGCGGGTCGCCGGCAACGTCGCGTCGCGGAAACGTTTCGCGAAGCGCTCTCTGCTCGCGCGACGCTGTTCTCGGGATCGCGGCACTTACGAACTGGCGACGGGCAAGGAGACGGTTAGTCATGAACTTGCGCGTGCGAAGGGTGCATGAGGTGCTCGACATGGTGGCTACGCGTCCGTAAGGGAGGCGTGCTTCGTGCCTGGACGTGTCTGCCGAGAGCGCAGACTGCGGCAAATCGGAAGCGCTGAAATACTCGCGAAGCAAAGCTCCAGCGAAAGCCAAAGGCGATGACAGGTAAGGTTATGGGACGTGTTTTGGAGGTGTATAACTCGTGGGTCACGTGTTTTCAGGCAGGCATCACGCCCGCGTCGCGACACCGTTTCCGCGCGCACCGCGCCGTCTTCGACGCGCCATGTCCAAGACCGCGTTCGCGGGCCTGAAAGCGGTGCAGGAGATTCGGTTCCACCTGTGCCAGACCTCAAAGGGGAGCGAGGGGGTGCGGAATTTCCTGCTCAAGAGCTACCAGAAGATGAAAGCCGCGAGCCCCGCGACGCCCATCTTGATCCGGGAAGCGAGCGGCGTGCGGGGTGGCATGACGGCCCGGTACGGTAAGTCACGTGCTGCTGTGTGGCCACTAGTCACTGCTGCGCTCAAACTTTTCCTAACCCTACCCTACTAAACAACTCCTCACCGTGCGCCTCGACACGACCAAACCCAACGTCCTTCCCGATCGATCGATCGATCGATCGGTTTCTCAATGAAAATAAAATATTTCCCGCTCACCGTCGTTCCCGCGCCGCGCGTCACAGATTTCGGGGTGGAGAAGAGCACCACGTTGGAAGGCATGGACGAGAAGGCCGTGGAGAAGGAAATCGCGGCTATGCTCAAATAGGCTGGGGCGTGACTTGTGGCCCAACGGCGCGGGCGTGGGCGAGACGTCAACCCTATCTTTTTGAGAATTGAAAAAAGCTATCTATGTATTCGCGTCTCACCATGGGTTACCCTATCCGTGCCTAATAACTATGTCGGTACCATATACCCACCATGCGTGTTCGCCTTACCCGACCCAAGCGGACTTCACGCGGTCGTGGCATCTCCCGGGTCATCCAGGGACACCAGGGTTTCGTTCGTGGTGGCTTCAAACGCGGCGGTCGCGCGTCGCAGCGTTTCATCCGCGACCCGCAACTCCGCCACCAACTCCAACTCCACAGCGTCGTTCTGTTGCTGCAGCGCTTTTATCCGAGCAAGCTGCGATTCCAAATCGAGCTCTATTTCGGGAAGCGCGGACGCGAGGGTGTCTATTTTCCGCGAACTCGAAACCACCGCGCTCGCGAACTCCGCAATCTGTTTCTCGTCCACACCCCCCGCACCCAACCCATCCCCGAGCTCGCCGTTCGTGGTACTCGCCGGCCGCGCATCCCTCTGCAACACACCAGCGCAGTTGTAAAACAAACCGTTGATCTCGTTCACGGAATCTTGCAGCTGCGTCACGATGTCCGCCATGGCGCAAGCGCGGGGGACGCGGCGGACGTGCGCGCGGGCGAAACACAATGACGAAGCGCGCCTCTCGTTTCGAGTTCGAGCCTTCTGTCCGTTCGTCTCGTCCGCTGAAATTCGCAGTGTCAGCAAAATTTGAAAGCGCTGGCGCGCCGAGCAAACAACGAGTTTTTGGCGCGATTTCCAAACAACGAAGCCGACGCGCGTTGGTGCGCATACCCGCACCGCGCGGCACACCCCGCTTTCGGCGCAGGTGCGAGAACGCGAGTAAAGGTAACGTCAGCACGGGTGAGACCTTGGCTCGCCTGCGCTTTGTTCTGCGATGGGACTCGCGTCCGTGTTGGCCGAAAGCCAAACACACACCTCAACCGGCGTGGACGTCGTGGCTTCTAGGCGCGCGTACGCGCGTGAGATGGACACCGCAGGCCACCGACTCGCGTTTGGCATCGGCGGCGTGCACGGGATCGACCCGAAGGATCTTACACATGCCCCGAGCTTCGCAGAGAAGGTGAGATCACGTCAACTGCGTTCGTTGCCCCCGGGCGCGTCTGGATCGGCCACTTCGTTTTGCCGCCACTTTTTCTCACCCTCGAAATTCTCCAAGACTCGATCCGATCGTGTTCATCCCGCGCGCCACCGGCGCGCGATCGACCCACCGCTGACCCATCTCGACCCCGAACACTAATCTTCACAGATGCCGCTCGACCGGACCGATGACGCGATCGAGCCCGTCGACGCGACGGGTACCGAACGCACGCCAATGTCCAAGTCCAAGCCAACTGTCCTGCGCGAGTCCCCGAACAACGTGTTTAGTCCTCTTTCTGTTTTGAGCGAAGCGACGGCTGCCGGCGACAACAGCGTGGATTCCAGCCTGTCCTACGACAACACGACAACATCAATCGCCCCGTCTCCGATCGCGCACCGCACCGCCGACGCCTCGACGCGTGCCCCTCGAGACGACGTCGAAGTCGGCGTCTCCATGTCCTTCGCCTCCACCGGCGACGGCGAAGAAGACGAACACGACGACGACGACTCGAGCAGCTGGCTTCGCCGCCGACGCGTCTCCAGCGCGGTGGTCCCCGGGCTCTCCGCGAACGCGTCGTTGCTCACCTCGCTCGCACCAAGCGCGGACGAGGCGACGCTTCACAGGCGTGTCTCGGAGCTTCGCCTGGCGCTGCGAACGGCGGAGAGCGCGCTGGACAAGACGCGCGCGCGCTTTGACGCCGCCGAGGCGTCCAGGAGCGAGGCGGAGTCTGAAGCCGCGGCGCTTCGCGCGCGAGTGTGGACGCTGGAGGGCGCTGAGGCGCTTTCTGGCGCACGCCTGCACGACGGCACGCTCGATCTGCTCAGAGGCGAGCTTCTGAACGAAGCCACGGAGGAACTGGAAGAGGCGGCGCGCGCCACGGCGGAGGCTGAGACTCGCGCGCTCGACGCCGTCGACGCGCTTCGACGCGCTGAAGACGCCGCCGCCGCCGTGGTCTCCGCCGCGAGCGCAGAGGTGGAAGCCCTCTCGCTCGAAGCGGCGCAGGCGCGCTTCCGCGCGCAGGCTGAGTCAAGAGACGCCGCGGCGGCGCGCGAGGCGGGCGAGGTCGCCGAGTCTGAGCGCGCGGCGGCTGACGCCGAGGCGACGCAATGGCGAGACCTCGGCGAACGCGCGTCGGCGGAGCGAGACGCGGCGCATACGATCGCAACGCGCGCGTCCGCGGAGGCAGAGGAGGCACGAGAGGCTGCAGAGACCGCGACGGCGAGTGAAGAAGAAGCGGTGCGCCACAACGTCTGGCTGCAACAGCGCGTGCGCGAGCTCGAAGAAGGCGAGGGCGCAGACGCCGGCGCGAGGTACGGCGCGGAGCTTCGCCGTTTGCGAGAGAAGCTCGCGGCGGATGCCGCCAAGGCGGCGGACACGCTCGCGGCGGAACGCGCGGCGAGACGTGAGCTCGAAGCGAAACTTGCTGATGCCGCCAGGACTGACGGTGACGCCGGGGAAACCGACGGCGCCGCCGCTGACGCGTCGGCGGCGGAGACGCGGCTTCGCGCTAAGGTTGCCGAGCTCGAAGCGCGTCTTGTTGCGGCGAACGCTGAGACGAAGTTGTCCGCCACAAACGACGACTGGGGCGACGCGCTTGGTTTGGACAGCGACGAGGAGGCTTCCTCGGATAAAAACCCCGCGCCCGCATCGGCGGTCGCGACGGCCACGGTGGAGACGCAGGCGAACGACGACGCGCTTGAAGAAGCGCGCCGCGACGTCGCGCGTCTTCGCGAGGCGAACGAAGCTTTCCTCCAACGTCAACAGCACGCCGCCGCCGCTGCTGCGTCTGCCACCTCACCCGCCGCGATTGACGCGGCTCTTTCCAGGAACAACGAAGCGTGGGCCATGAAGCTCGCGCAGAGCGAGCTCGCCGTGACCGAGGCTGAGGAGAGCGCTGAGCGCGCCGCGCGTCGCGTACTCGCGCTGGAGCACGAGTGCGAGACCGCGAAGCGCGATTTGCTCGAGATTCGCACACGAGAGATCGCCGTGGAGAATCAGGAAGACGCTATCCGCGCCGCGACTGAAATGGCGCACGTTGAGGCGGAGTGCGCGGCGAGAGAGCGATGGGAGGGCGAAGTGTTCGAAGCGAAACGGTTAGCCACGGAGGCGCGCGGCGAGCTGAAGCGCGTGGTGGAGGCGGAGCCCGAACGCGAGAGGGACGCGCTTGAAGCGGAGAAGGAATGGGAAGAGAAACTCACCGAGGCGCGTCGAGCCGCAGCGCACGCGGAAGCGCGAAGAGACGAAGCGGAAGCCCTGGTGATAGACGCCAAGGAAGCGGCGACGCGCGCTATTCTTCGCGTGGAGGACGCCAAGGACAAAGAGCTCGCCGAGGCGCGCCGCGTGGCGGCGGTCGCGGAGGCGAAGATGGCCGAAGCCGAGGCGAGCGCCGCGGAGGCGATGGAAGCCGAGGCGAACGTGGAGGTCCGTGTCGCGGAGCTGCAACGTGAACGCGCGGAAACCATCCGGGAACTCGAGCTGATGCGCGAGCGGGAGAGCACCGCGGAGCTCGCCGCGGAGGCGGGCGCCGCGTTCGCCGCGCTCGAAGCCGGTGAAGAGGCGAAGATGGAAGCGGCGGAGTCCCTGGCGCAGGCGCGCGCGGAGGCGCTTACCGCTCGCGGGGAACTGGATGCCCTGCGCGAATCCATGCGCGTGTCGAGCAGCAGTCAGCGCAGACGAGATACGCGTGGGTTCCCCTCCGCGCGCGTCGCGCGCGTGCAACACGCCCGCCCCGTCGCGCCGTCGCCAACCGCGACGCCGCACGGGAGCTTGTTTGACGAACCGCACGCTAGCTTCGAGTCCCCCGTGCGCCCGGTCGGGGTGACGGTGGTGCAAATGACCTCGGACGACGACGAGAATGACACCGCGAGCGACGTCCCTTTGGAGTCAAAAATGGCGCGCCGCAGGGACACCAGCGACGCGCGCGTCGCCTTTGCGCTGCACCCCGAAACAATGCGCTCGCTCACGTCGACAAATCGCGGCAGCGGACGAAAAGGCCTGACGCGCGTCGCGACGCACCCGCTCGACGCGCGGCACGCGGCGCACGCGCTCGCGGGACCCGGAGAGCACCGCGGCAGCTCGTCCGAGGATGACGACGTGGTGCGCATGGAAACGGAGGACGAGGGCGATGTTATGTTTGTGAACGGGCGCGGCGGGCGCGGCACGGGGCGCGGCGGGCGCGAAGCGCCGGCGCCAGCGCGCCGGCAAACCTCGAGTCGTCGCGAGGCGCGGCGCGAACTGGAGCGCGACCCGAGCCCGCCGCGTTCGTTGTTTGTGAGGAGCGAGGTTTCTGATTCGGAGTGCGGGGTGTCTCTTGCGTCGGAGGCGTTCGCCGCGGTCGCCGCGTCCGCGCGTGAAGCGAGCGCGGCTGCGAATCGGACAAGAAGACGCCGCGCCGATTCCTCAAGCGGCGTCTCGGCAGTCGCCCAGAAGGTTTCACCCGCAAAGGCGGCGCTCGCGGCGCTCGCGGCGACGCCGTATGTACGCGACAGAGGTAGCCACAGCGCGACGCGCGCGATGAGGGAGTCGCGGGTGGCGTCCACGGCGACGCCGCCGCGCAGACGCGCCGCAGCGACGGTCACGTCACGCGCGACTCCCGTTTTGATAGACACGTGGGGTCGTCCCACGTCCACGTGGGGGCACCCGTTGTCCGCTGGACGCGCGGCCAACGCGCGCGACGCGAAGCTTCCGCCCGGCGCGTATCTCAACCACCGGTACGCGTGAGGGACGTACCTCACGACGGAACGCACTACGCACCATTTGATATCTATTATGTCACAACACGTACTACTACTACCAATTTCCATCGCGCCAATACGTACTACTCGCACCACGCACGTCTCAGCTACAGCTCCAGCAACGCCTGGCTCAAGCTCCGCGACGCAGGCAGGATCGAGCCGATGAGCGCGATCGGGACGAGCGCTACGCCCGCTACGCCCGCGACGAGCGTTTCTTTCGGCGCGTGAAAATACGCCGCCGTGTAAAACGCATCCGCGCACTGCAAAAGCGTCGTCGCCGTGGCCACTGCTGTGCCTGTGATGGCCGCCACGAGCGCGACCGTTATTCGCAGTTTGGACCGCCCGCCTCGCGATGAACCTCTCGCCGTGGCAACCAGGCGAGTCGCCGTCGCCGAGCACGCGATGGCTTCGCCGTGCGCCGCGGCGACCACGCTCGCGCCGAGGAAAAGGTGGTCCGACATCGCGCGGCTCCCAAGCGCGCAACCTACTAGGTACACCCCTAAACGCACCGCCCCAGAAATCAAGTACACCACGAGCGCCCTCGCCGGTGTGGGCGACGACGCCTCGTCCGCGACGTCTGAAAACGCTCTTAAGCCGAGCGGGGCGAGGAAAAAAAAAGGCCCGAACCTCACGAACACGGCGTCGTACCACGCCAGGGGAAGGTTCGCCTGCGCTGCTAGCTCAGGACCGCGGTACGACGCCGTGCCCGCGAGAAGCACCACTCCCCAAAGCACCATGGGCAAAACCACCGTGGCGTTCACCACCGCCGCCCCGAAAGCCTCCGTCGCGGCCGAGTTCCGCTGTGCCCACGGATCTCTGCTCGAATGCGTTTTGTCCGAGATGTGCCGAGCCATTTCTTGAGGCTCCGGAGACACCGGCGAAGGGACCACGGCGCGCCTCTGTCGCAAGCTCATTGGCAGGGGCGAAGGGAGCGATGTGCTCTCGCCGGACGTGCGACGGCGCGACTGAAGAGTGCGCCACGACCGGTTAAAGTGCGCTTGATAATGGCTCCAGTCACAATCCCGGTTATTTGAATCTACGGCGCCGACCATTCAAACCTACCGACCGAACGGTGGCGCGTCATTGGAGACGGCGCGCCTCACGCCACGTCCCCGAGACTCGGATGTCAGTTGTCGTCCAGCCAGTTGCCCTTCGACTGCTTCAGCGCCAGGCCCCCGCGTTCGCCCCTCGCTCGTCGTCCGCGTTCGTCTCTTCCAAGAGAGCGTTCACCCCGGGTGCCCACACTCGCGCCGTCCACCAGCACGGGCACGTCGCGCCGCTTGGGTTCACCGAACCCCGATCGACCCCCGTCGCCGCGTTTGCAGCCGCATTCGTCGCGTCAAGAGCGTCGCTGTTCGGCCGCGGGATCGCCACGCTCCCCACGACCCACCGCGTGCTTCGCGCTCGGACGTTCGCCACCGCCACCACCGCCATGGCGTCTTCCCACGACGCGCGCTTGGTGACGTACAACGTGCTGTCCAGCTCGCTGTGCGAGCCGACGTACTTCACGCACTGCGCGCCTGAGGATCTGGACCCGGACAACAGGTACAAAAAGCTGCTCGTCAAGCTCGAAGCGGAGATCGCCGCCGGGGCGGTGATCGGGCTACAAGAAGTGTCGCAGCAGTGGGCGGGGCGGCTGCACGTGTTTTTCGCCGAGCGCGGATACCACCTGGTGTGCTCGCTGTACGGCAAGCCGTTCAACGGGTACATGGGCATCGCCCTTGCCGTGCCTCTCGGGACGTACGACGTGACGAAGGTGGACATCTCTCGGTGTAGCGACACGAAGAAGTTGCCGCGCGAACCCAAACCGAGCGGCGTGAAAAAGTTCATCGCAACCTGGATGGAGAAAATCACGGGGAAGCGCCCGCCGCAAACGGACTGGCAACTCGCACGTAACCGATTCAACACGATCATGTACGCGTCCTTGAAGTGCAAAACAAGTGGCGTGGAATTCGGGGTGGCGAACTATCACATGCCGTGCATGTTCCGCAACCCCGGGGTGATGACCATTCACTCGCAGCTCGCCGCGGCGTACGCGCAGCGCATGGCCGGCGACCTTCCAAACGTGCTGATGGGCGACTTCAACTTGAAGCCCGGGGACGGCGGGTACGACCTGATCACCACCGGGGACATACCCAGCACGCACGCCTCCGCACCGGTGGCGCCTGAAGGGGAAACATGGGACACCGCGTTGAGGTACCCGATGCGATCGGCGTACAAGGTTGCGCTCGGCACAGAACCCGACTTTACGAACCACGCGCGAATCAAGGATGACGAGCCGTTCGTCGACACGCTGGATTACATCTTCGTCTCGCCCACGGTGACGGTCAAGGAGGTGGCGCAGTTGCCGCACCGGGACGACGTGAAAGGACCGTTCCCGTCGAAAACAGAACCCTCGGATCATATCCTTCTGCAAGCGACGCTCACAGTTCCGGGGAAGTGATTTGTTTTTGTGTGAGCGATGGTTTGTTTCTTTTTTAGAAGTACGTGTTACAGAAAGAAGCCCGTCACCCCCCGTTCGCGTATCACGCCGTGTTGATCAGCACCTTAAACGCGAAAAGCACACCACACACCACCCACACCGCGATGGTTGCGAAATCTGTGGACGGTTTCAAAGCAGCATCGCCTGCGCTGGACGGCGCGTCCGCCAATCGCGGTTCCGCCGGTCGCCGCCAACTCGCCGCGCCAAACCCCGCGCCCGAAAACGCCACGCCGCCGGTGCTCGCGCAGCGCGCATCCCTCAGCGCGACTGTTTTTCTTTCCAGCGCCGGGGCAGAGAAGGGCGTCTGCGCCACCAAACCAATGTCAAACACCGCGTCTCTGAAAGTCACGAAACCAGCCCCGTCCCTAAAAATAGCAGCCCCGCTTCTTGTCTGCCGCCCCGCGCGCGGTGCGGACATGAGTGGCTGCGCGAACCATATTTTTTTCTCGCGCGCCGCCGGCGTCGGTGCCGCTGGGACGGTCACAACACGCACCTCCGCGGCGACACTGCGAAACCCTCCTGGGACTTCCAGCACGACATCCACTTTGTGCCCAATCTCCAAACCTTGCCAAGCCGCGATACCCACGCCGCGTTCAAACACCGCGGCGCCGCTCTTGCCGCTCGCGTCGCCGCCGACGCCCGCGCCGGGGCTCGAAACCACGTTGCGTTTCGCGGGCGGCGTCTCTTCAGGCGCTTCTTCCGGGAGGGTCACCGGGATCTGGGTCGTCGTCACGGGTTCCGGCGGGTTGGGGGTTGCGTACTCCGGCTCGTTGAGCGTTTCGCCGTGCGTTTCGACCTGCGCGGCGACGCGACCAACGTACGCGTAAATTCCGGCAGCCTCAAACGCCGGCGTACCGGCGTTCGCGGGGCGGTTTTCCGTGAAACAGTACGTCGTGACACCCGCGTCGTTTTCGGTAAACACGCAGTGTCGCATCGACGACGCTTGGTTCGAGGGAAACGCGGTGGGTGGAATCTCAACCAGCGTCTCAACCGAGTTGCTCGTGACGCCTGGAAACACGCGCGACGTCCGAAGAGGATTTGTGGTCCACCCACGCGCACGAGCGCGCGGGGGTGACGATGTCGTGACCCCGAACGACGTGCCCATCGTCCAGGTGCACACGCCATGCATAGTGGCGAGTGGCCTGAGCGAGTCTGCGCTAAGGCCGTGATGCGCTTCGACAAGTGACCTGGGAGCGCGAGCGGACAACCCGAAGACGCGAGATTCTTTGTAAAAAGTGCCCAGAAGGGCGGAATTTTCTGGCCAGCTTTTCCACGTGTCGTATTTCTGCTCGAGCGGCGCGTGTCAGCCTGACGTCATGTGTTTGCGGAGCGTCGAAGGCCTCGGGATTGCCGACCGGCGAAATAAAAAAATCGGGTCTTAACAAGCAGACTGTTTGCCTGTGCGCGTGACCGTGTTCGACAAAAAACGAAAAAAACTCGCAAGAATCCCCGATCTTCGCGGGTCGTTACTTTATTTGTCACTCGAAAGGTCGGCGGCGATGACTAGACACAGCCGGTGACACCCCCAGGTGCTAGCCCTCGCGACGCCTTTGTCCCGAACCAGGCGACCACAGAGAGCCCCTAACCGGATCTTTGTCACATCGAAAGGTCGGCGGCGAGACTCCACAGCCGGTGACATCCCCCAGGTGCTAGCCCTCGCGACGCCTTTCGGATGGGGTCCAACAGCGGGAACTCCACGGGACTCAACAGTGGTAACTCCACGGCACTCTCGCTCCCCTGCCAACCATGCGCCCCGCTCTTGGTTGGCGAGGTTTGTGCGAAAGGCGCTTGCCACAAATGCGGTGGCAAACTGTCGCGAGGTAACTTGGCGCTGGCGATGCAGTGCGTGTGTTGCGGGACGCGATTTCACGGGTCCGACTGCGGTGGAAAACTCGCGGACGCGGGGTATACAGACATGCACAATAAATGCCCCAAGGTGCGTGCTCTCGTGCTCGCGGAGCCTCCGAGGTTTGGGCGGTACCCTAAACCGATAGAAGTTGGTGTTGCGTAACCACTCGCACCGATGACTGACCCTTCCCTGTCCCTTTTTCTTGCGTCATACTCCTTTCTCGCACAAATAAAGTGTAACGGCATTTGTCTCTGCGTCGGCGGCGCTTGCGCGTGCCACGCCTCGAATGCCCGGCGCAAGCGCCAGGTGAACGCTAGTTTGAAGGAGGTGGTGGACCGCCGATCTTTGGAGATTCGCAACGCGGCGTACCTAGGCGAGGAGCCCCCGCCTGTTTCCGCCTCTACGCTCGCGGCGGTGGAGCTGATAAAGAGCGCGCGATTGACAGGCGCGCGGGACGCCGTGGTGGAATCGGAGACCGGCGGCGCGGCGACGAAGCCTTACCCCAAGGTTTTTGAATCTGCGGTTTACGCGTGGCAGGCGAAACAAACCCTCGCGGTTGACGACGACGCGTATTTAATGAACGTTTTGGTTGATTACGACGCTTTACGCGACGAGAACGAAAAGTTGAAATCGCAAAACCAAGGCTTGCAGCTGCAAAACGAAACGCTTCAGTTGGAGGTCACCGCGTTGCATTCAGCGTCGTCGAAGAGGGGAAACGAACCCGTCGTGAACATGTCGGAGTTCGCTGAGCAGTTTGTGAGAGATCCCGAGATGCGACGCGGGGGACTCATGGCGTTGTACGTAAAACACATCAACTTTGGGGATGCCGGTGCGACGGACACGTCCGCGGGGGGAGAGCCTTCCGCGAGTACCCAGGCGCGATTCGAAAACCAAAACCACAAACGAAAACAGGACTTCGCCGAGTTCGGCGCCGATCCCCAGCCTCCGCGACCCGGCCCGGCTTGTGAAACTACGGATTTCCGACAGAGGGTCGTGCGAAACGCGCGGTACCTCGGGCGGTTCCTCGCCCTCCTCGCCGTCATCGCGCTGTTCGCGCTTTCAATGTACAACCAAAAGGTGTACTCCACGCGAGTATACTGCGAAAACGACGAAGTAATCCTTAACGCCGCGTTGCGGCAAGGCCTCCAAGTCGCGGATTTGTTCCACTTCAAAGCTGGGATGGATTGTCACGAAAAAGTGCAAGCCACGATGGCGGTTTACGCGGTGATTTTAATAGCATGGCACGTGCTGTGCATCGAGGCTTGGATGGGATTTCGGTTTGTACGCGCGATGCTGTTAATGTGGCGGTGGGACGTGAAAAGTAGAGCAGCCGCGAAGAGGAACGCGGCGCTCGCACGGAAAGACGCGCTTCGCTCGGATGCGAATTGGGAGAAAAAAACCCTCGAAATCGTCATCGACGACGAAACCGGGTCAAACTGCGAAACGAGTTCCATCTGGAGTTCGTTCAACGACTCGGCGCAGGACGACGACTGACGGGGGGCTTTCGGATCACGGGTCGTGGGATAGGCGTCGTTTTTATACTAATAACGTTGTACAACAGGTCAACTCGCCAGCCTTTGCGTCCTGTACCTTCGCGAAAGTCAAAAACAACGACAGCTTTTGGCCAGCAGGCAGTCAAAAGCAGAATGAAAGAGTCGTTGTAAATTTCAAAACGAGACAGTTGCCGGCATTGCCTCGCGCAAGACGCGGACGCAGGTCCAGCGCACGCGATACGATGAGCCACACGTGGCTCGTACGCCTCCCCCCGAAGCTCGATGACCGCTCGCGCGTCGACGATGCCGCCTCAACGGCCGGTCTTCGAGGCGGCGTCGTGGCGGAAAAGCCTTTGGCTGCCCTCGGCGAAAGCCGTTTAGACTGCGCCAGATTAGACCCGGAGGACCGGCGCCACGCGGCTGCGGTCGAGCGAGGGGGTGTGGTTCGCTCCATGCGCACAGGAGGACGTACGGGAAGCGGTGTCGAGCGGTTTCAGCTCCACACCGAGGCCGAGGATGGCGAACTCGAGCCCGTGCACCGCGCGTGGCGTCAGTTTGAGTTCATCCCCAAACAACAAGCGGGCGCCGTCCTGATTTCGCAGATGGGCTCACCGAATCTCCTGTACTCCACTCTTCCGGCTGACGGCGGCGAGACAGGCAGCATGGTGTTTCTATTCGGGTCGCACAACGCTGCGGTCTCCGCTTTCCAAGTCTCCTCGGATGGCACGATGGTGGTTTCGGGAGCCGAAGACGGCTCCCTCGCGGTGTGGCGCGTGGCGGACGGCGAAAAGGTGGGCAGCATCAGCGCCGCGCACCGAGGCAGCGTGCGCGCTGTGGCCATCGCGAGCGCCACGTGCGTAATGTCCTCTGGTAACGATGGTTCAGTGCGTGTGTGGCAGGTGAGCGACGATCCGCGATTAAGAATGTTACACAGAATGACCCCGGGCGATGCGCCAGCGCCTCTCACCGCGCTCGCCATGTGGAGCGCCGACGCGAACGGCACTAAGCGGCTCCTCGCCGCGGGTTCCGCGGACGGCGTGGTGTACGCTTGGACCGCGGACGCGTCAGGTAACTCCACGGATTGCGGCTGGCGCGCGGAGGCGGTGTTGCATCACATGGCTGGCGCGGAAATCTCACAACTTTCCTTCCGCGGCGACGGGGCGTCGCTTCTCGCGGGGTCGGGAGAACCCCACCACGCGGGGCGCGGCGAAGCGCGCTTATTCGAAACAGAGAAATGGACTTCCATCGCGAGCTCGTCGTACACGAGCGGAGTCGTGGGATGTGGATACAGCCAATCACCGGTGACTATTGACCTTGCGATGGTGTGTAGCTCCGCGGGTGCGCCTCGGATGTTCGAGGGCAGGTTGACGCCGTCCGTAACGGCGCTGCTTCGAGAGCAAGGTTTGGGGGCGGATATTCCCCCGCAACCGCTCGGTCACGGCCCGCTGCTGTCGGGGACAAACAGGGACGGTTCCGGTATTCGGTTCGTAAGCGACGTGGGCGACGTCCAGGTCTCCACATCCGACGCGGATGACGATGACGCTTCCGCGGCAGAGCAAGAGCCTCGCGCGGCGCCGCCGCCGACGCCATCCGCTAAAACGAAAGCCGTGGAGAGGACGAAGGAAACAGGCGTGATGCGCCCGGCGTTTACCCGCTCCGGGAAGTACCACCACGCGCCAGATACCACGCCGTCTGAGCGCGCCACACGGGTAGTGGCGAAGATGGCTGCGAAGGTCTTGGCGGAAGCGCCAGAAGATGACGATTCAGACGAGGAGGAGTTTGATGATTTTGACCGCGACGAAATGCTCGGCGGCGTGACCGGCGCTGAGACAGACTTAGCAAAGCCGTCGTTGATGTCGTCCAGGCCTCTGCTGCACCGCAACGCACTCATCCCGTTTGCTGTGTTCGATAAAGATGCCGAGCTGCAGCATCACATGGCGCCGCTGGGCGTGACTGGGAAGAAAGAGGCGGCGGCGGTCGCGGACACGCACGTGCGGGCGATGGCGGCGGCGAACATGGACCTTTCGCTGCCGCGAAACGGGCGGCGATTTGAAGGCTTGACGGCTATCCCCCAAGAACCACCGAAGACTGCGAAGCGGATGGTGACCAAGCAGCTCGACCCGCGATGGCTCGCAGTGCGCGATATCAAACCACGCATGGAGGATATTTGGAATGCCGCGCGAAGAGAGCCGCAGGTGTGTAGCACGGAGGGATGGAACTCGGGGACCCTGCTGGTTCCACCGACACAAGGAGTCGAGTTCTAAAAATATGAAGCTATTCAATAGTCTATTTCTACCGTACCAAATGTCACGCGTCAGCTGCACCTAGGATTGCATGCAGCGCGTGTTCGTGCTTCTGTAAGCGTATGACTTCGTTTCCGAGCTGCGTGACACGCGCGCCGGATGCTCCCAAACGTCGCTTTAAGCGCTCGCTTTCCAACAACGCTTTCGAAACCTCCTCCTGCGTGCCCCGAATCATAAGTTCAGTCTCCTCACGCAACTCTTCCTTTGCTCGTTCAACGTTGCTCGCACGTCCCGCAGCGTATTTCTCCAATTCCGTGAACAGCCGCTGGACCTCTTTACGTGACGCGGCAAGCTCCGCTCTGGAAGTCCTTATTTTTTCCTTCAACTCTGTGCTCGCAAGCTTCGCGTCACGCGCCGCGCTCTCAGCGCGCGATTTTATCTCCACGAGCTTTATCTGAAGCTCCTCGGACAACGCGGCGCTTATCTGCGCCTCCCCAAATGGCTCTTCTAACTTTGTAATGACATCCATCTCGAGCTTTTGAGTATCCCGCTGCAAGTACGTGAGCTGGAGACGAAGCTCCTGCGCTTCGTCGATCGCCTGGTCGCGAGCGTTGTTTGCGTTGATCACGACGTCTTCCTTGGCACACAGCTCGCTTTCAAGCGAATCCCTCACGGCGCTGAGCGCGGCGACGTTCGCGCGCGCGATGGAGATCTCCTCCGCCAGCAAAGCGCTCTGGGTACGGGACACGTCGTGTTCCGATTCAGCCAGACGGCTCGCAGCCTGTGTCTCGTCTACGTGACGTTTGTTGAGGTCATTCGATATCTCCGCCGCCTCCGCGACTCTGTTCAGCTGTTCCTTGAGGTTTTCGCACACGCCGAGAGTTTCGGCATTTTCGCGCTGAAGGATATGGATCTCAGTAACCAGACGTTGGACTTCGTCGCGGTCGTGAGCCTGCTCCAGTTCAGCACACCGCGCTTTGGAGCGCTTTAACTCGGAATCCATGGAAATTTTCATGGTTTCCATGTCGGCCGCAAAAAGGGTCTGCTCAGACTCGAGAAGACGTTCGAGTTCAACACAACGTACTTTCAAAAGAGCGACTTCCGCCTGCGCGGCGGCAGTCGACGAAGCCATCTGCGTTGCGCGTTCGGTTGCCTCCGTCGCTCGCTTGATGTGGGCTGTCATGACAATTTGTGTCTCGCTGGATACGGCAGTCAATGCACAATTAGCCGCCTCGTTGACAATCTCCAGCTCTTTGCACTTCGCTTCAAGGCGAGAAATCTCAGCTTTTTTGGCAACCTGTTGGTGCTTCGTTTCGAGCAAAGTTCGTTCCTTCTCCTCGAGACGATCGCGCAGACTTGACAGCTCTTCTCTGGCGGTAGACTCGTACGCTTCGTACAGTCCTTGGAATGTATCTAGTTGCGCGCGCATATCGTCGTGTAAAGCCGTCTGCAACACGTGAGCCTCCCTTGCACGTTTCAGTTCGGATCGAAGGCTCGAAATTTCAACTTCCAAAGCGCGTGAGTCTGGTGCCTTGTCGAGAAGTTTCCGCAAGCTAACCAGTTCCGACGCAAATTCCCGTCTAACCGCGGAGACCCTGATTTCAGCAGCATTCGCGGCATTTTCCTCAACCTTAGCTAACATTTGTTTAACCCTGTCGATGTTGCCAATTGACGACGCACTCGCCGAATCTGCCTCCGCCGCGGCATGGGTGGCCAACGCGAGCTCAGCCGTTTTACTCTCGAGGGCGACTGTCGCCATCTTCTGAAAGTCGGCGTGCATCAGCTCGGCGTTGGACTGTTTAGCCGCCGTAATTTCTTCGATCTTTTGCTCCACGACAAGCATCGTTTCACGTTTGAAGGCCGCAAGAGCTCCTTCAGCGTTTGATGCTCGCTGCTCTGCATCCGCGCACTTGGATTCAAGCTGTGCCGCCAAAACGACTTGCGTTTCCAACCGTCTCCGAACGTTTTCGAGATCAACCAAAGAATGCTCCGAAAGTCGCTTAGCTTCAGCAAGTTCTATTCCAGTGCTTATAACTTCCTGCTCAGCTTTCATTAGCTTGGTAGAGGAGGAGGAACTCCGTTCTTGGGCGTCTTTCAACTTGGTGGTCTCAACCAGAAGTCGAGACTTTAACTCCGAAACAGACCACTCCATCTTTGCCGTCTCGGCGCGCGCCGCTCGCAAGCACTCCTCCGACGTCACAAGCTTCGCCGTGAGCTGTTCGTGTTTTGCGGCATAATCAGCCTCTCGCTCCGCTGTAGAGGTCTCAGTAGCTTCCAAACGAAGCTTCAACTCAGTTAGCGAAGATTGCTGACCCTTGTGGGCATCTAATGCATCCCCAAGGGCACCGCGAAGCTCCGTAACTTCCGCTTTTATCGCCGAATCAAGACACTTGTCTTGTTCGTATTTCTGCACGACAACCTTCAGTCGCTGAACCTCCGCGCCGGCGGATTTCTTTGCCGTTTCGGCATCTGCAGCAGCGAGCGTCGCCGATAGCAGATCTGCCGTCTTGGATTCCAAAGTCTGATTCGCCTGAATCCGGAACGCGGATAGGGCAGCTTCAACTTCTGCAACCTGCCCTTCCGCAATAGCACGTTTGGACTCGATTTCGCTCGCGAGACGTGCTGCGGTTTTGGCCGACTCCTCGCGATCAAGGCCAGCAGATTTCAATTCACCGACGAGCTGAGCTGATGTGTCCTGAGCTTCTTGAAGTTCGTGACGGGTAGATGCGAGCAGCTCCTTTAGTTCGAGTGTCTCTGACTCGCATGCTGAGACCCTTGCATCAGCTTCGGCCCTAGTCGTCTCCACCAGTAAATTGAGCTCTTGTATTTGCTTCAACAACCCGTCGATTTTGGCCTGTTTTGCAGAAGTGCGCGACAGTTCCGTTTGTACACGCGTTTCGAGTATCGACATTGACCACTCCATCTTAGCATTTTCAGCCAGATATTCTTGCGCTCGTAATTTAGCACTTTCAAGTTGGTCCTGAAATCCTTTGCGTTGAAGCTCAAACTCACTTTCACGGTCCGCGGTGGCAGCTTCCGTGGCTTCGAGCGAAAGTCTAAATTCTGTTTGCGTTGATTGTTGACCGGCTTGAGCATCTCGCGCCTCTGAAAGCGCTTCGCGAAGCTCAACAACCTGTTTGCGGAGCATCTCATCAGCTGCAAGAGGTTCGTCCCTCGACACGATCGCCTTAAGCGAATTGAGTTCATCCTCAATCTCAGTCTTTGCATCTTCAGCTTGTGAGAGTGCATACAACGCAACGACAAGCTCCTCAGATTTGAGCTTGAGCGTACTCCTCGATTCCTCTTTAAGTGCCGAAAGCGCCCTCTCCGCGTTTGACGCGCAATCTTCAGCTTCCTTACACCTGGATTCCACCTCAACAATACGTTGTGTCATTAATGCTGATTCAGAAGAGAGTTGTTCAACTCGTCGCTTCGCAGAATCAGCAGCGTCAGAAATATGTTTCACAGACAGTCGTGCATCCGCAAGTTCGCCCCGAAGATTAGCGCATTCCTGCTGAGAAATAACAAACTTGGCATCAGACGCAGCCAGTTTCTCGCTAAATTCTTTCAATGCCGAGGCTCTCTCGCCAGATGCCTTCGTCCGGGTTTCCGAAAGCAACGCATCCAGGTTGTCTATTTCAGCCTGCTTATTCTGGGCTCTCGATTCATCTACTTGAAGTTGAGACTTCACCTCTGAAATAGCCCACTCAATCGTTGACGTCTCGGCGCGCGCCGCTTGCAAGCACGCCTCCGACTTCACAAGCTTCGCGGTGAGCTGTTCATGTTTTGCGGCGTAATCAGCCTCTCGCTCCGCTGCATAGGCCTCCGCACTCGCTAGCTTCATTTTGATATCAGCCTCAGCAAGTCTTAAGCTTTGTTTTGAAGCCTCTGATTTAGCGAGCGATTCACGCAGTTTCACAGCCTCGGATGATGATGATGAACATTCACCAGTGGACGTCTTTATCTGCTCAAGTAGAGCCTCGTTGAGTTTCCGAATCTCGCCGTCCGCGACTTGGTTGCTTGCCTCAAATTCAGCCGACGCACGGGACGATTCAATAAGTTCATCTGTTTTGCGCTGTAATGCTGCCGTTGCTTCCGATCGAAATGTGGCCAATGATGTCTCAAGCTCTGCCACCTTGGACTCGACTTCAGCAGACGAACGCGCAGCAACTTGAGCGTCAGATTGCATGTGAGAGACGCGTAGTTGCGAAGCTGCCAGCTCAGCTGTCAGCCGCTTTGACTCGCGCAGCTTGTTTTCGAGCTTCTCTTCGAGGATTTTAATTTGCACATCAGAGTTTTTAGCAGCCTGATCAGCGGCACCGACCAGCAGTTTCACACCGGCGCGTTCTTCTTGCAACGACTGCGTCAAAGATTTCACCTCCGCCTGCAAAGCTTTTGCTCGATTCTCGGCAGCCGTAACCTTCCCAGATGTTTCTTCCAAAGACGCTGTGAGGCGTGTCAGCCTAGCATTGGCGTCGACTTTTTCTGAGGACGATTCACCCTGCAAAGCCTGCGACTTTAACTCGAGACTCTCGATGCGATGAGCTTGAACTTCGGACGTTGCGCGTAACTCGGCAACCTCTGCTTCCTTCTCCAAAACTCTGCGTTCCGCGGAAGCCAGGTCCGTCTTGAGCTGCGCGCTGAGACGTGACTCCGTCTGCAAGCGCCCTTCCAAGGCTTGTACGGCATCACCCGATAGCCCTGCAGTTGTCGCTAAAAGTACCTTTTTCTCCTCCTGAGGCGCAGAGATGGCAGAGTCGCGCTCGGCTTCAGCAGCAAGCCGTATTTTTTGTGCTTCTTCTTTCGCGAGGTTTACCTCCAACTCGGCTTGTTTAACCCTCCGAAGAGCAGTGCTCGCTCTGCTCTCTGCTTCAGCTGCTTGATTTCGAAGTCGCTCGATCTCGTCTTCATTTTCTGTTGTAGTTTCGGACTTGAGAGCCCGCAGCTTCTTTTCAAGCAGGCTCGCCTTGGACCTTGACTGCTCCAAGAGTTCTTCCGTGTCCTCCAAACAAGAACGCAGCATCGACGCCTGTGCGTCGGCCATTTGTTTTTCCTGTAAAGCTTGTTCGAGTTCCGCTGACGCGACCACCTTGGCTATTTTGGCATCCGGCGTAGTAGTCTTCGGCGCATCCATGACTGCAGCTGATGTCGATGGTTGGTTTCTGGAAACGACAAGTTCTGCCCTGAGCTCGTCAGCTTCCAGGTTCCGAGTCTCGAGATCCGCCTCCAACGTGGCTATTCGGCGAATAAGATGTTCTCCCTTTTCAGCCGCTGCGACTAGTTTATTGCTTGCGGCATCAAGTTCTTTCCGCGCCATCGCAAGTTCCTCTTCAGCCAACCCTCGGTATCGCGCCTCAACCGCGAGATTTTCTTTCGCGCTTGCGTCCGTGGCAGCCTTGAGTCTCGCATCCTCAACCTCAACTTGCTTATTTGGTTCGGCGCTCTTTTTCGCAGTGTCGCGCAACCAGTGTTCGGATGCAGCTGACATCATCGCCTCGAGTTCAGCCTCCACCTCACGATGGCGCTCCACGTCACGCTGCAAGCGTTCAATCTCATCCTCGAGAATGCTGGCCTTTTGTGAGGATATCCCAGAACGTGCGACATTCATTTCGGATGAGGTTCGTTGCCTTAACCCTGAGCTTCCTGCCACATCCTGTTCGAATGCGTTTTTCCGTGCCAACGACAGGTTGGGTGCCGCGAGGCGACCAGCAACGTCACGGGGCATCTCCAGCTCATCCTGCAGCATCATGGTTATCGCATCGTTATATTCCCTCGCGCTCTGTAGATTCTCCGTGAAGGCGTCCATCTGTGGCGTCCAAGTGGGTTTGGAAAGGGTCAGGGGTCACAGTGTTGGTGGGAGAGAGGAGAGCGAAGGAAAGAGAGAGGCACAAGTCCCGAGAGAAAACGATGTCGCCACAAGCACCGGGGCCACAACGCACCCGCGCAGATATCATGTGCGCTACGTGCGCGGCCCTGGGACGCGACGCCTCGTCCCCTCGACCCATCCTACACGCTTGTTCCCACGACACGTGCCGCGGGAACCAAGCTCTGCCGTCACGCAGCTCACGTTCCGAGAGATGCAGTGACCGTTGCCAAAATCGGGCTCGCGAGTTTTGGCAGATTGCGCAAAAGCGTTTATCAATCTTCAAAAAAAAACAATGAAACAGCCATCATCCCAGACGCGAAGGGAAGAAGCGAAGGAACAGAGCAAAGAGGCGGTAAAGAAAAATTGACAACGCACAACGAAAATCGTCTTAAATAAGCTAGCTAGCATCGGCTTCAATCAACCGACGATGGGTAAGCTCGGAGAGCACATCAGAGGCGGTGGGACTGAATCCAAATTCTCAACACTGTGTTTTTGACGAGACTCGCGCGGTTGCGCACGTAACAACGCCAATCGAGACACCTTCTTCAGGACTTGTCAAAAAAACGCTTGACGGTGGAAAGAACATCATCCTCCGAAGATATCGAAGTACTGAGTATCTCGTGTGCATTGAATGCACTTACAAGTGTCTCAAACGTACCGTGAGCGGACTGACGATAGCAGCGGAAGCTGCAACTGACGCTTCAGCGATTTTTTTGCCATTTCCCCAGAGCAAAGAGCCACGATAAGGGGCAGTCTTGTATTCCTTGAGCTAGCGCGTAGAGCTCTGGTTGGCATCACGCGACGAAATCAACAACAAAAATGTCCGTATCATCAAGACAAGAGGAAGCTCTCCACGCTCCACAGATAGTAGTACCCTGCAACGCCAATGCATGGACAGCGATGAGTTGACGTTGTAAGAACAACAACCCGTAAGCTCCATGATCTAGCGACAAACTCGCATGCGTGTATGGACATCCGAAAGACTTCGACAAGCGCTTGTGAAATATGCTCACTCAAATGATATTAGAAGGACGAGGAAAGGGCTTAGAAGAGAATTCAAAGCGCTTAGAAAAGAAGTGGTTCTCTGCTTGTAAGATGTATTCAGGAGCGTTTTACTTGAATCTTTTGTTCGTTGAGTTTTGGGTCGATGGCCCTTTGCGTCGGAAACCGTCAATAACGTGCGCGTATTCGCCAAGTTCTGCGAGCATGTACTCGATATTGACACGCGTTGAAGTCCAATTCACGTAGATGGTGTGTTTGCGCTGAACATCTACGGCGTTAATGACTGCCTGATATTGTTTCACGACTGGGCACTTCAGAACTGTCTGAACCGGAGAAATACGAAATCGGTCACCTATATCCCCGCGATTCGAATTATTTAATACATCCTGCAGGGATGGACAGTCAACACGGTACGCACCACGATGTTTGATATGGGCACGGTACCACGGCTAAATCATCCGATAAAGCGTTGTTTTCTATTTTCAATAGGTGTTGCAGTTTACCCGCATCCACCGTCTATTTTGCATGAATCAGTTCCTCTGGATGTTTCCGTACTCTCAGAGAAGGTAGGTTGTCACTTCGTATCTTTCGAGAAGGACGTAAAAGCCGCGGATCATGCGGATTTCAAGGCTCTGGGTAACACGGGCACTTTGGTTTTTCGTTTACAATGATTCAGCGCTTTAATTTGTGTGTCGTTTCTCGTGTTTGGTAGGTAATCGCGCCTTCTACCTCTGAATCATTTTTGGCGCTCTTTCACGTCTCGGAAAGCCTTCTCCACAAAGTTATGTATAAATCCCAAGGTCGGGTGATTTACTGATTTTTGATTTTTTAGGAGCAATTGTTTTTTTTCTGGGTCTCGCGAGGTTCGATTCATATGAGTTCCCACTTTCGTCCTCGCCGACCTCCTCGCCTGGATCTCGGGGAAGGCGAGCGCGCGAGATGAGGCTGAGTATCCTCAATCTGAAGAACGGAGCCAAGGAGCTTGACAACATCGCGGCCCATGACACCGTGGATAAGCTCAAGGCGAGGCTGTTTGAGTCCAGTCTGGTGGACCTGTTGCCTTCGCGGCAACGATTAATCCACTCGGGGCGCACTCTCGCAAACGGAGACGAGCTGTTGTCCGATGCGGGAGTCGTGGAAGGGGACATCGTCGTAGTCGTCAAGCAGAGAGGTGGAGAAAATTGGAAACAGTGCGAATCTAGCCAATCAGGCCCGGATACCGCGCACATCAACCGAGTCATGGCCAAGGCTGGCGCCACGACGAGCGCGTCGTCGCCACCATCGGTTGGCTCCCGTGGGTTGAACTCGAGCTTTGAGGGTTTGCGCGTCGGAACACCCGCGCTGATGCCAACGAGCGATGGGCAGAGCCCTGAAGCGTACGCCACAGTGGCGTCACGAGCAGGTCGGATCGAAGGAATTACCCTTCCTGAACCTAACGCAGAGGCGATGGCGACGCTGCTGGATATGGGGTTCGCAGAGGCGCGCGCGAAAAAGGCGCTTCTCCTTCACCGTAATCACCCCGGAGCGGCGATGGAATGGCTCCTGGAAGTCGGGGATGGTTCCGAGGCGGATGCTGAGCTGACGGACGTACAGATTAGACAGGTGATGAGTACACTCGGAACATCACAGACAATGTTTCGTGGTCCGCGAGAGCCTGCAGGTGAACCTGATGAAGCCAACGTGCAACGACTCGTCGAGATGGGTTTCCCGCGCGACGAAGTGCTCGCCGCGCTCACTGCGACACACAACGACCACGACGCGGCGTGCGCCTGGCTTCTCGGTGAAAGGGGTGGTGGGAGATTGAGGGCAATGCAGGATGTTGATGGAGGTATGGGCGCGCGAGGGAACCCCGAGAGCATGCAGATGCTCCTCGGCGACATCCTCAGCCACCCGACCATCCAAGAAGGCATGCGGTCCGAGCGCGTGCTGCAGGCTTTCCAGTCGATGATCGAGGACCCTTCCTCCGCACATGACTACATGAACGACCCAGAGGTGGGCCCGATTTTACTCCGAGTCCATTCGATCCTTGCACGTGTTGCCGATGGTCATGGGAGTGATGATGCGCCTGCGCGAAGCGGGTGACGAATTAGATGTTGGATAGCAGGCAGGTAGTGCCGATTATTACTAGACTACAGTATGAGGAAAATTACACCCGCCGCATCAATCGTTGTCGCCGTTGAGATCCGCAGCGGTGAGTACTCCCCGTGCCTGCAGCTCCTTCTGAGCTTTGTCTATCTCGACACGAAGAGTTGCTGCATCCTCCTCACACGTCGGAAAGTGCGCTAAACTCCAACCTATTACGCACAAGGAGTAACAACCGAAAGATACGAGCGCCCAAAGAGGCACCAGTTCAACAGCTTTCCGGTACTGCTCGGGGAGTCCGCTCTGCAACGCGTAAACCTGTTCGAAGTATGGACGTGAAGGAGAGGACGATGGTCAAATACAAAGCATTGGATACGCAGAGATGTACGCGAGGACGGTGAAATACGTGGTTTGAGAAGATTCGTCAGAGGCAAGGCGTACCCATACGGCAAGGAACGCTCCAACGATCGATCCTGTGGATTTCAGATGTGACGCAAGACAGAAGTCAGAACGTAATGGCTGGAGGAAGGCAAGTAAGAAGAAGCGAGCAGACAGGATTTCCACATACCGAGTTTCAAAAGCCTCGTGCCCATCTCTACACACCAGTCTCGGCCCTCGAAAGTGGTGGGCGGATTCAGGGCACGTAACAATGGCTCCACGATGCAGACGCTCGAGGACGAAAAGACGATTTTTTTTTTTGGTGCTCCCCAGAACGAAGCGCACGGTTGCTGGTGCTTCCCACGATGTCCCGTCACGTGCGAGTGACTTGCACGCTTCTGCTGTGCATTTCGTTTTTCCTTCCTGGCGCACAAGCGGGCGTGTCGCATCAGAGAGCGAGAGCGGGTGACGTAGGTTACTTCTCCGGTAGTGAGTTCGATGTTCAGGAGCTTGATGCGCGTGAGTCGGGAAGCGGACAGACGCCTCTCATGGCTGCGTCGCTGGCGGGCCAACATCTCGTCGTAGAAGCGCTCCTCGCGCTCGGAGCAGACTATTCGATTCCAGAAAAGGATGGATACACCCCACCACACGGCGTTGCTTTTCAAGGCAGACCAGGAGCCGCTTCTGTGTTGATTCAACACGATATTCGAGTGGATGAGGCGCACCAGGACGGCTACACACCTCTGCATCGCACGGTATGGGGAGGGAAAAGCAACCACATCGAAACTGCAAAAATTCTGGTGCAAGACGGCGCCGTAGACGCGGACGCCTTGGACGCAGCCGGATTTACAGCGGCGCATCATGCTGCGGAGAGAGGCTGGGATGAAATGGTACAGGCACTTCTTCATGTGGGTGCTGATCCCAACATACAGACCAGGCAGCACGGTGACACGCTGTTGCATTTAGCGGTGAAATCTCAGAAGCCGAAGATGGTCAGAGCGGTTCTCGTGGCCGGCGGGGACGATACGGTGAAGAATGCCAAGCAGTTGACGGCTCACGATTTGGCCGAGCAGATGCCTTCAGCAGAGGTGAGGGCTCTCTTCCTCCAATCAAAGGAGAGTGCGAAGGGAGAGGCTTCCAATGCACCGGACGAGTTGTGAAATGTCATTTTATAAGTTAACGCGCGGGATGCTTCTAAAAGAATTATTTGTCCCCACCCTTCTTTGAAAGCCCCACGCTTTCCCGCTTGAGCACAGTGAGCAACGTTTGAGAGGATTCGAGAATCTTCAGGTACGCAGCTTCCGTCTCGTGGATTGTCTTATCGTAATCGTTTCTCGCGGCGACCTGAATTGAATGAAAGGGGTGCATAGGTAAGCGTCGTGCAAACGCGCGTTTTACCGACGGAAAATTGTGACCACCTTGCGTGACGTGAATGTGTGGAAGGGAGTTTCTCGGGACGCACCTTGCGAGCGATTGAGTCGTTCAGCGTGGTCAGACGCTTGGAAAGGACGGTCAGATCGCTCTGAACCTTAGACTTCTCGTCTTCCTCGTCGGTGATCTGCTGGTTGATTTCCTCGCGCTTCTCGCGGAGGTCCTCGATGCCTGCATTGTGGTCGTCGGGACGCGGGGAAGAAACGTGTGAGCGAGATTTTGCGATTTTGTCAGAGCGAAGACAACGCCACAAGGCAAGACGGCGCCTTCACGTCGTTCGAGCCATACGTTCACAGGCAACATCGGGAGAGCGGTGTGGCGAATAAAGAGAACGGTTGGACAAGTTGTTGACGAGCTGGACCCATCACCCTCGACAGTGAGGCGGGCAACGTTCAAAAGAACATTGTTCGCGCGCGTTCTGGGCCCGTTGGAAAATGGCTGTCATGCGGGTGTGTTCGCGAAAGCCTCGCGCTGTGTATACGCACATTTCACCAGCTCGTCGTTCTGGGACGCCATAGCTTGCCCTTGAGCGGCCATGTTGGCTGCCTCGTTTGCGTATACTCGGGCTGAGCGTGTTCGCGAGGTGTGATCGGCCAACGCGTTCCTGAATCGTTAACAGTTCGGCTAGTTTTTGAGAGCGGCTTCGCCCAGTCAAACTTTGGAGAAAAAGCGGGGACGAACTTTCGGCTCATCAGTCCGAGACGTCGCAGCTGGAACGCCTTCCTCCTCGGGGCAAGGTGCGAGGGAGACATGTTGGGTTTGGACGGTTACGGGAGCTCTGATGATGAGGGAGGGGATGCGCGCGTCGAGCCTACAGGGCCTACCTCGGTCGACACGGCAAGCGACCCGGGGACGCAAAATCATGGCGCCCACGCGGAATTGGGCACCGTGCCAACGCCTCGCGTGTCCGCACTTCCGAGTGCTGCGGCGCTGTTTGGTGCGAAAGTAGGGGGGGTGGGAAGTATTTCGGTAGCGCAAGTGGCCGCCTCCAGCTTCGGAGGCTCCGTTTTAGGTACCAAACGAAGTGCGAGCGGGTCGTTCCCCATCTCAGGGACGGCTCAAAAAAGCAATCGCAGCGACGCGCGGGCGTTGCCCGGAGGCAAGCCGCGCAATACGCTGTTGCCTCCGCAGCTTCGCGGAAGGTCAAACAGTGCGACGCAAGATTTAGAAGGAATGGGGCTGAGGAGGAAATCCGGTGGGGTGAAACCTCCAAGCGGTGGGGGATGACGAGTGTTGCATTCGTCACGCCTGGATTCGCACCGTAGACGCGTAGACAAGACCAGCGTTTTTAGCAAAGAAAATATTAGACAACAAACTCGACGGACACCGCGATGGTATCCCCCTAACGCAGCCGCACATTTACTTACGCTTACCCTCCTTGATGAGGACCACCTCATCCGCGTAACGCACACCCTTACCCTTGTACGGCTCCGGCTTGCGCTTGGAGCGAATGATGGCGGCGAAGTTACCAACCTCCACCTTGTCGTAGCCACTGACGATGATTTCCGTGGGGCTGGTGCACTCGCACTTGAGACCCGCGGGCACATCGAGGATAACCTGATGAGCGTAGCCAAGGCTGAGGTTAATGGCATCGCCCTGCACAGCAGCCTTGTAACCGACGCCGACGAGCTTGAGCTTTTTCTGGAAACCGTCAGACACACCCACCATCATGTTGTTGCAAAGGGTTCTGTACAAACCGTGACCCTCTCTGGCCTTTTTGCTTTCGTCCGCCTTCGCAAGTCTAATAACGCCTTCCTCCTCGGTCATAATCATGAGTTCGGGGAACTGGAAGTCGAGAGAACCCTTGGGACCCTGTGAAACGAGAGGCGAGACGGAGATGGGTGGTCAGAAAAAAGTGCATAGCCAGAACCCTAAAACCCTATCGATAGCGGCATCGACACGTACGACGCGCGTTGCAGGTTCGAGACGACGCGACCGCGGAATGTCGACGCGCTACACTCGGTCGATACTATCGGAGTATTCAGCAGTCCGTGCACGCACCTTCACGGAGAGGAAGTTGTCCTTGAGGGTGTAGGTGACGCCCTGCGGCACCGGCACGGGGTGCTTGCCGATGCGCGATTCCCCGGCGACCACACGGAGCGGGATTCGTGCAGCCGACACAGGCTTGGCACCAGCGCGAGCGGCAACGCGAGCAGGCGCGTAGCCCTGGCGAGAGCTGAGAGACGTGGAAGCCATGGAAGCCGCCATTTTGCTAGTTGTACTCGACCCTGAGACGGCGCACGCGGAGTGCCGGAACACGAAGACGCGCTATCCGCTTTTCCAAGCCACGTCCGCGTTTTTTGACAAAAGCGAAGCAACGCACGAAACCGATTTGTGTAACAAACTCACACGCGCGGCGGAGGCGGCGTGCGGAACTTGAAAGCCCGCCGTTCTATTTGCAGATTTTTTACCCGTAGCATATCACGTTGCGTTCCAGGCATCCGTGGGGAGTCTGACGGCACTACCGCGCGTTTTCTCCACGGTTTTTCGCTGGTGCCCCGCCGACCTCGTAGCAATTGGACGCTATACGCGCAATCGTCCAGGCGTGTCACACCAAGACGTCCACGAAATTTTGACCGAGGCTGCGAGGATGACTACCGGTAAGAGTAAGGGTGACGCCGGACGACTGGCCGGTAAGCGCAAGGGCGGCTTCGTGGAAGTCACCGACGGCGCTGGACCGTCAAAGGCGAAGAAGCAGAAAAAAGGGGGCAAAGAATTGGCTCTCGCCGGCAGCGCCAGGGGCGGAGCGGTGACCGACGCGGAACGCAAGGATGAGTTGTGGGATAAGAAATTTGACGGTCAGTTGTTCGGTGGCTGGAGCAAGGCTGAGAAACTGGATTTGAGGGGACGCGTCAAGGACTGGGCTGCGGCGCACGGCCATTCGGACAGCTTCGAAAAGGGCGAGTACGAGTTCCTCTTCAAGCGGCGACACAAGCAAGGCGGACGCGGCGCGAAGTTCGACGACTCGGAAAGGAAAGCTTTTTTGGAGATTGCCAAGGAATTCGGGACGCGTAACCCCAAGCAGGTGTATGGGTTCATCACGCGGCACTACGATTCGAACAACTACAAAGGAAAATGGAGCGAGGAGGAGAAGGAACGACTCAGCGATTTGGTGCAGCAGAAGGGTGAAAAGTGGAAGGATATCGGCGCGGTGCTTGAACGCCCGGGAGGGGCGTGCCGAGACAAATGGCGCACCATGCGGGATAAGTACGTTGCGGGTGAATGGACCTCGGAGGAGTTGATCCGTTTGAAACACCTGGTGAATGAACAATTCGCGGCGCAGGGTAGCGCTCCGGGCCGCGGGCCGGGCGAAGGCGTCGAACATCTTCCCGTGCGAGATAACATCAACTGGAAAGCCATCTCGCTGAAAATGAAAACCCGCAGCGAGAACATTTGTTTACAGAAGTGGTACCGCATCGCGCCAGACGCTATTGCGGCGGGAGGGTGGGGCGAGGGGGATGATTCCACCATGGTCGCCGCAATTCAGAAATCACGCGTCGCGATTGAAGCGCACGTCGTTTGGGAGTCGCTCGTGCGCGGACGCACGTTGAGCCAAATCAAAGGTCGGTTCAAGGTCCTGAAGCAGGCGACCAAGGACCACCACAAGATTTCGTTTCCTGAGCTGATGGCGAAACTGGTCGAGAAACACTGCACAACCGCGAGACCGCTAGCGCTGCCCGCCCTGCCGCCAAGTGAGTGAGAAGGGTGTCGAGGAGCGAAACTATACCAGCCATGACTCCAAGAATTTAACTCTCTCGATCTTTCTCCCGCCAAAACAGTCTGTCTGTCCTCGAAATTGAGAAGGTGCCAGGGTGCCGTCGTCACCGTCACCGCGCGTCAGTGCGTGCCGCGCAGCCGCACCGGGGTTCTCACTCGGGTCGCGGGAGACGCGGGCATGATGCACGCGGATGAGGACGTACGCGGTGACGAGGCCCGGGAGCAGGGTGCCGCGCCGGAGAAAGCACCGGATGAAGATGACTTCGCCAATCTTCAGCGGGTGAAGGTGTACCGCCTGAATGAGAACGGGCACTGGGACGACAAAGGCACCGGCCACGTGTCGTGCGAGTACATGGAGGTACGTATTTCCACGAGTTACAAACGAATTATCCGGGAGATGCGCTCGTGTCGCACTTGAAGTTTCGACGTGAAGAGATCTCGAGCGCGCGCCCCTCCCTCGACGCTCGCATTTCGCTTCATTTTCCTCCATTTTATTTTAGGGTTGGATTTCATTCCTAACATACCTCCCCTTCCCCTCATCTTTCCCAACGCAGCAATCCGATTCCGTCGGACTGGTCGTGGTATCCGAAGAGGATCAGCAGCCGCTGCTGGTGCACCGCATTTCCCGGGAGGCCATATACCAGAGGCAAGGTGGCGACACAATCATCACTTGGAGCGATCCCGACATCAACACAGACATTGCGCTCTCCTTCCAAGAAGCAGTCGGGTGCAACTACATCTGGGAACAGATCAAAAACGTGCAGTTGCAGTACGCCAAGAAAGAACAGGAGCAAGGTGAGCTTCCCGGACGCATGCGAAGAGGTGCTGTGGACGAGTATGAGTTCGGCAGCGCCCCCGGCGACAGCTTTTATTATCAGGACTCGGGCAGGCAAGGCCCCGAAGAACTTCCCGCCGCGGAGTTGGGTAACCTGGACGAGCTCGTCAAGGTGGTGGCGGACTGTTCGCCCTTCGCGCGTGAGAAAATTGCGAATCTGGTGCTCGGTAAGGGGTATCTTCGTCAGCTTCTGGACCTTTTCAAGGTATGCGAGGACCTGGAGGACCGCGAATCGTTGCATTTGATGTACCGACTCGTTCGCGGCTTGGTGCTTCTGAACGACGCGTCGCTCTTCGACGAGCTTCTGTGCGAGGAAAACGTGATGGACGTCGTCGGGGCACTGGAGTACGAATACGCAGGTGAGGAAATCGCACGCGAAAAGGAAGACGAAGAGGCGAAGCAGGCGGAACAGGCGGGCGCCGCGGGTGTTAGCGGCGCGGAAAATACCGAGGCGGGTGCTGCGCAAAACGATGAGCGAACAAAGAGCGGTGCCAAAGCGACCACGGATGCGGGCGAAGACGCGGGTGAGGCTGAGAAAGCTCCGGCGTCGCAGCCCAAGCCTCCGTTGCCTCCTCCTCCGCAACACAGGGCGTTTCTGCGTGACTCGGTGGTGTTCAAGCAAGTGGTGCCCATTCAGGATCCGGCGATTTGCGCTAAGATTCACCAGACGTACAGGATCGGGTATCTCAAGGACGTCATCCTGCCACGCGCGCTCGATGACGCGACGTTCGGCACGTTGACATCCATCATGCTTTTCAACAACGTCGAGGTGGTTCTCGCGCTTCAGGCGGATCCCTCGTTCCTCAGAGAACTCTTCGCGCGTCTGCGCAAAACCCAGCGCACCAGCCCAGAGTGGGGCGACCTGGTGGGTTTTCTTCAAGAGTTGTGTTCGCTGGCGAAGCACCTTCAAGTCCAGCAACGAGGCGCACTGTTCGCCTCGCTCGTGCAGCACGGCTTGTTTCACGTGCTCACGGATGTCTTGGACACGGACGAGGAAGCGTCGCAGCTGAAAGGAGCGGACGTGTTGATGTCAACGCTGCACAACGACCCGAGCGCTTTGCGCGCGTTTTTAGTCAAGCAAGACGATCACGCGTTGTTCACGCGAATCGTACAGCTCTTCGTGGAGAGCGAAGAGGGTGTCCAGGCGCAGTTGTTCGAGCTGTTGAAGTTAATGCTGGACCCGGAAACCATGGACCAACCGGTTGAGAAAAGCGGGTTTCTGGAGCTGTTTTACGATAAATACGTCGACCGGTTGATCGGTTCGATTTCGGCGGGCGTGCGGGACGAGCCGCCGCCGTTTTCGGGAACCCCGGAGAAGACATCCACGGATCCGTCCCGAGGAAACACCGGCTCCCCCGTCCCCGCGTGGACGCTAGTAAAGACCATCGAACTGCTGTGTTTCTGCGCGCAGCACCACAGCTTCCGAATCAAGTACTACGTGTTGCGAAACAACGTGGTGGAGAAGGTTTTGAACTTGATGCAGCGGCGGGAGAAATATTTAGTCGTCGCGTCCGTGCGGTTCCTCCGCGCGTGCGTCGGTTTGAAGGACGAGTTCTACAACCGTTACATCATCAAAAACAACCTCTTCGCGCCGGTCATGAAGGTGTTCATGGCGAACGGCGATACGTACAACCTGTTGAACAGCACAGTGTTGGAGCTGATGGACTTTATTCGACGCGAAAACATCAAAGCCCTCGTCGCGCACGTCGTGGAGAAGTACGAACACATGTTCGCGTCCGTGACGTACGTGGATACGTTCAAGCTTTTGAAAACGCGGTACGAACAGCGGAACCAGCAAGATCCCGGCACGGCGCCGTCGGGTGAGGGCCGCGAGCTCGTGGGGCTGATTTCGCACACGAACTCGGGCGACGCGGGGAGCATTTTCGCGAGCAGGGAAGCCGTCGCGGCGCAGCAAGCCATCGAAAGCGCGCGTCGACGACGCGACGGGTCCATGGACAGCCGGGAGGAGGATTACTTCAACGAAGGGGACGACGACGACACGCCGCCGCCGGATGTCTTGCCCGCGCAGGTGGCGTTGTCTGACGCGCGGTTCATTCCCATGGTCAGCGCGGCTGAGTTGCGAACCACCGAGGAACCCGGCGTTTCCGCGGACCAAGGCGAAGACGTCGCGCGAGCGGCGAACGGCAAACGCGCGCTGGACGCGGGAGACACGGAGGGTGGCGGTAAAAAGCAGAGGGTGGAGTCCGGCGAACCGGAAAACGAGGGTGATGAAGAAAAAGAGGGTGACCCAGGTGACGCGGAACCCGATGCTGAAAAACAGCCACCCGAGGAGGATGAAAAAACAGAATAGACGCTTTGTTATGTCACAACAAGAATTTCAAAAAGCTTTCGATACCTCGTCGGGCCGCGCTACTCGCTTCCCGTTCCTATCAAGCCCGTGGTACTCCTCTTCCGTTGACCGCTCTTCTTTCTTGAGCTTCGGGCCTTTGTACCCCCCCGCTACTTTTTGCTTTTTCCCACCCTTCTGCGCCGCTTTCGTGAAGTCGCGCCACCCCCCCACGCGCCCTTCCCGCGCGTTTTCGTTGTCCCACTCTTTCGCCGCCTTGCTTTTCCGTTTGCGCTCGGCAAACTCCTCCGCCTCTTCCTTCTCCACGCGCGTCTCCTCGGACTTGATCCGCAGCGTCAGCTTGCGCCGCCGCCACTCTATGTCCACGATGATTTTCCGCGCCTCCAGCTTCCACAGCTCGTGGAACTCGTCGCTGGCGAGAAACGCGGCGAGCTGCGCTTCGCGATTTCCGGAAAACCGCACGCGGAGCACGACGTCGTTTCGCGTGTTTTTGCGCCACTCCTTCGTCACTGTTTCTTTCGCCCGTTCCAAGTTGAAGTCCAGCTCTTTTTTCACCTCGGGCGTGCCAAGCAACTGCTGCGCCTGTCCGATCGCATCAAACGCCGCTTTCGCGTTTGCGTGCTGGCACTTATCGGGGTGCACTAACAGCGACACCTTGCGAAACGCGCGTTTTACGTCCTTCTCCTCCGCGTCGAATTTTAGACCCAGGTGTTCGTACGGATTCAACTTGAAACAGCCTAAAATTCGCTCAACTTCCGCGTCTCTTGTTGCGTCCGAGACGTCCGCGAAAAACTCGCGAAGCAGCGTTTCCGAGTCTTTCAGCTCTTCAATGGGGGGGGGAAGTTGCGAGGCGGCGGCGCCGGCGGCGGCGACGATGGATTCGCGCGCCACGGCGGCTTTCGCCGCGGCGTCTTCGTCGAAATCCGATTCGGGCTCCGGGTTCGTTTCGGGTTCGGCCGGTTTCGTTTCATCAGACCCACCAATCGCCGTGAGATTCGCGCGACGCAAATACGTCTCTTCCTCCGTGTCACTTACCACCACGTGGTACCGTTCGCGTTCGGCGACGTACGCCACGACGACTCCGTTCAAACCGTTCAGGTCGGGACGAGCTTTTAGCCCGGAAATCGAAACCTCGGTGTCGGGCAACAGCGTGGCCGTTCCGGAAACGCCTGGCGTCGGTACCGTCGCGGGCACCGGCGCGGCGCTCTTCGCAGCAGCGGCACCTCCAGATGTCGACCCCACGTCTGTCACCTTTAAGTTCACGGCTTTCAAGTACAGCTCCTCGCCGCCGTCTACCGTGATTTGGTACCGGTCTCGATCAGATGCAAAAGTCACAACGCGGGCGCGCTTGCCGTTCAGGTCAGGCCGCGCCTTGAGACCGTGAATCTCGACAAGCGTCCCGGACTCCATCGGGCGGTCCATCGCACCCGCGCCTCAGCCACGGGGGTCACGACCCGCCGCCGCTCCGCGCCGGAAAGAGTGGAGATTGCAGCTCATCGGAATCCGAGAGTTAATTTTAAATCTCTTCGGCGAGTTAAACGTTAAGTTCGAAAAGATAAAACTAGCTACTGGGTAGGGGTTGCGTTGCGGTGACGATGTCATATTTATATTAAGGACCATTTGAGGAAGGGGGAAGAGGGAGTAGGCGATGCTTTTGACGTGCACATCATCTCATAATTTCACGCATCTCCTCTTCTGAACTCGTAAACTGGATTTCAGCGAGCCGGTTGACCATTCGATTTTGTCTTCAACGTCTTATTTTCCCGGCAGATGCGTAAAAACCAGCCTTGTTGGATCATCGTCCCTCAGGTTACTGCGTATAACTCTCCTGATCCTCACAGGACGTTAGCCACCGCCCCGAGAACGTCGCCGGCGCTGATGTCGAGTTTTCCCCACATCCACTTCCCCACGCCCTTCGCGCTCGCCTTCGCGGATGTGTTGTCCCACGCGTTACTAGCGTGATTGCAATTCTGGACGCACGTCTCTATTATCAGGCGCTTGGTGTGCAGCAGCATCATCCGCTCGACTTCAGGGGTGTACCCAGGGCTTTTGAACATCTCTTGGAATATCGCGGCCCCGATGGTTTCACCGACGTAGGTGTTTTTTTGGATGTTAAACCAATTCGCGTTCACCGCGTTGTTGACCGAGGGCGCGAGCTTGTTAATAAGCGTCGGACCGTCCCAGCATCCCGCGGCGAAGAGCTTCGCCGCGAGCTGACGCGCGGGGGCGTTGGGCTTGCTGGTGTTCACCTGTATCAGGCCTTCGATCATCCCTGAGATCAGAGCTTGCACCTGCTTGTCGCTGTACTTCTCACTGCATCCGCACGAGTTTGTCTTCTCCGCGATGGTCAGGGGAAGACACAGGGTGTACGCAACCACGCATTTGAAGAACCCGTTTTTATAGCTACCGATGCAATCCGGTGTGCTGGGCTTGAATTGGGGTATGGGCGCGTCGAATAACGGGTGATTGTAACGCGACAGGCGGGCCTCGTCCAGCCTATCTACATCATTTGCGTCGGCGAGTATTTGTCTGCGCATCCTTCACCTTCTCCGTACCCGTCGGCGCGACGTTTCCGCCAGGGAAACTCACGACGGAAAGGACACCAGCCGCGGCCATCTTGTTCATCGCGTCCACGTACGCGGGCGGCATCGCGGTCGGGTCGTATTCCGGGACCAGCCTGCTGTCGAGCGGGCAGTAGTACATGCAAGGCCCAACCCAACCTAAACAACAGCCGACACAAATCGTCTTCGCACCACAGTACTTCTCAAGGCGGAGCGTCTCCTTTGGCTCAAAGGGTTCCAGTTTAGCCTGGAGCGGATGCATCGTGGTGGTCATGGGACGGGATCGGAGTTGGTGTCTTGTTGGGCGCGTGCGCGAGTGCGTGCGTGAGTGCCGCGCGGGATGGAGCTGGTCGGACGAAGACACTTAATTCGCCAAAATTGGCCAAAATTGGATAAAATTGGCCAATCAATCACACGCGACGACACGATTCTTCCGAATCTGGAAACCGCTCGTATGTTTTTAAAAATATATCGTGCGGAATGACAATTTTTGCCTTAAAATCTAATTGCAACACCGCTGAAAAACGATACATTTGTGTGGGAGATTCATTGATAGTTAGTTGTCCTTGTCGCCACTTCAGCGCGCTTATCTCCTTCGAGACCTCGCGTGATCCCTTTGATAAATTTAAGCAGTAGCGTTCTCGTGCCAAAGTCTCGACGTGTGCGAAGTTTCGCAAAGGGACTCGTGGAGTCGTGGTCCCGCCGAAGATCGAAAATGGAACACGATTTCGGTTTCGTTTCCCTCGTTGCACGTCCTGAGGTGGGAGGTGGCGTAGCGAATGATGGGCGCAAGCGTGAGTTTCGTGTCTACTTTTGTTGACCACCAAAAGACTATCTATGGGTACTATGGGTGCTATTTTCCAATCGCGCTTTTAAGGAAGTTACGCTTCGAGAAAGTCAAAACACGAGCACTGGTACCCGTACATCTCCCTCTGCGAACCCCATCGCCGTGGCCGTCGCGTCCTCCCCGCTCGCGTCGTGGTTGACGTTTTCCTGTCCCCAGCACTCTTTAGGAATCCTAAACGCCTCCTCCAAAACGTCACCCGCGTTCGGGTCTTCGATCGTGACCTCCACTAGTTTGTGTCGTGGGTGCGCCGCGACGAACGCGCGCACGTTCGCCTCATGTTTTGTGACGAATCGCATGAGTTGTTCGTCTCCTTCCGGTCCGGAAGCTCCGTCGCCTGGCGGCAACCCGGCGCCGGAGAGGTCGCAATCCCGCAACCGCGCGCGCAAGTCGTTCCAGTCATCCACGGAAGCCACCCAGTCTTCAAACGAATTTCGTTTGTTCAAAACGAACGTCGCGTCCGGGTACTCCCGATCAAGCGCGTCAAGAGCGTCCACCTGAGGGAAGAAACACGTGTCGTCGGATGACTGCTGCGCGTCTTCGCCGTGCAAGTCCAAGTCCAACCCGTAGTCTCCGTCGTTGGGCTTACCGGTGACGTCCATCTGCGCCCACGCTTCGTACCTGCCACACGTGCGCAGGGGTGCGTTGCCCGCCTCAAGCGCGTCTTTGATACACCGCCCGCACGTCTGTTCCATCGTGCTCCCGTCGCTGGCAAAAGAAACGCCCTCCTCGACGTCGACACACACATAATGCGACGTGCGTAACCCGCCGCATGCGAAATAGGACGCCAGGCTGGTGGTCCCGGCTTTGGGCAGGCCCAGGACTAGCACGGGAAGCGACACGTCCACGCCCTCGTGAGCGGGCATGGCGTCTGCGGAGGTTGTGTCCACATCACCGCCGCCAAGGGGGTCGAAAACTGAGTCGTCCGTGTGCAGCGTGCCGCGCACCCCGAGGATGGCCAAAACAGCGGACACGACGATGAGAGAAACGACTTTCGGAATCGAACATCCTCTCACCGCGCTTCCATCCAACGCGGGATACACAGATGCGGCACCGTAGCGCAGCGAGTGCGTCACGCTCGTATCGTGCGGCTCGTGACTCATCGTCGAACCACGGCTCACGGGTCGCGAGCTCCAAGCAGAGCCCAGCGACCCAAAGAATGGTTCCTCGGATGTTACAACTTCGCTGGTGCCGAACCTCGAAAATCAGAAAAAAAAAAAGCGAAACACGTCGCCCCTCGCCGTGGGGATAGGTTTCGGGTGGCCTCCTCACACAGACGGCACTGTAGTCGTCGCGCGCATCTCGCACTCGCGAGCGACAGATAACCACGATGCAGCGCGTGATCGCCGCCTCGGTCCGGTGCTACGGGCTCGCCGCTCCCGGCGCCGCCCTGCGCGCCCGCGGCAAGGCCAGCAGCGCCACCTCGGTGGCTGCGTCCGGCGCCGGCGCTTGGATCCCGAACCGCGCCGCGCCCACGTCCTGCGCCCCTGGCCGCCTCGGTGCGTCCCGTCGTGCGGTGCGCGTGGCGCGTGCTATCTCCACGGATACCCCCGCGGTCGCGGACGCGGCGACTTCCACGGGCAAGCCCTCGGGCGCCTCCGTGGGCCCGACGTTCCAGGACGCCATCCTGCGTCTCCAGCAGTATTGGAGCAGCCAAGGATGCGCGCTTTGGTTGCCGCACAACACCGAGGTTGGCGCGGGTACGATGAACCCCGCGACGTTCCTCCGCGCCCTAGGCCCTGAGCCGTGGAGCGTGTGCTACCCCGAGCCCTCCATAAGGCCTGATGACAGCCGGTACGGCGACAACCCCAACAGGGTGCAACGCCACACGCAGTTCCAGGTGATTTTGAAGCCCGACCCGGGCGACGCGCAGGAGCTGTACCTGGGGTCCCTCGAGGCGCTCGGCATCGACACCTCTGCACACGATTTACGGTTCGTGGAGGATAACTGGGAATCCCCCGTGCTTGGGGCGTGGGGGTTGGGGTGGGAAGTGTGGCTGGATGGCATGGAAGTCACGCAGTTTACGTACTTCCAGCAGTGCGGGTCGCTGAAAGTGACGCCGACGGCGGTTGAAATCACGTACGGTTTAGAACGGATCTTGATGAGTCTTCAAGGCGTGGATCATTTCAAGGACATTCGGTACAACGACCATTTGACGTACGGCGAGATGCTAGCGCAGAACGAGTACGAAATGAGCGTGTACAACATGGAAGCCGCGTCGGTGGTTGGGTGGCAGAAACGGTTTGAGCTGGCGGACGAAGAAGCGAACGCGATGTTGGCGCGCCGATTGCCATTACCCGCGTTTGACAACCTTTTAAAAGCGTCGCACGCGTTTAACATTCTAGACGCGAGAGGAGCGGTCGGCGTGACGGAGCGCCAGAAACTCTTCGCAAGCATGAGAAAGCTCGCGCGCGAGTCCGCGAAGCTGTGGGTCACACGACGCGAGGAGCTCGGGTTCCCGCTCGGGGAGTGGGAAATCGCGGCGATCGGCGACCCGGTGGTTTCCAAAAGACCGCCGCCGACCGAAGCGGCTGACTTTTTCATAGAGCTAGGCACGGAGGAGCTCCCCGCCGCGGATGTGGACGCGTGCGCAGCGCAGATGCTGGGGGCGATCAAAGCTACGCTTGATGCTTCTGGTCTGACCCACGAGGGTGTCACCGTGGGCGCCACGCCTCGGCGAACCGTGGTGCGCGTCGCGAAGCTCGCGGCGGCGCAGAGTAGCGGCGAGGAAAGACTACGCGGTCCTCCGCAGTCGCGCGCGTTTGAGAAGGACGGCGTTACTCCCACCAAGGCCGTGCTTGGCTTCTGTAACAAGAACGGCATAGGGCCTGAGGATTTGGAAAAGGATGGCGAGTACGTCTGGGCGAACGTGGTGACCGTGGGGGTCGGCGCGGTTGACGTGTTTCGCGAAGCGCTTCCCGGCGTGATCGGCGGGCTGAACTTTCCCAAAACCATGCGTTGGAACTCGGAGGAGACGTTTTCGAGGCCGGTACGGTGGCTACTCGCGATGCACGGCGAACACCACATCCCGTTCGTCGCCGCGGGTGTGCCTTCCGGGGACACCACGCGGCTCATGAGGAACAGCGCGACGCCCGTCGTGGCGGTCACCGGCGCGGCGCACCACGCGACGCTTTTGGCGGGGGAACTGATTGAAATCTCCATGGATAAACGCCGGGACGCGATTTGGCGTGGCGCCGTGGCCCTGGCGGAGTCCGTCAACGGCGTGGTGCCTCCTTCCTCAGGTGAACCCGGGGGTTTGCTGGACGAAGTCGTGAACCTGGTAGAGGCCGCCACGCCGATTCTCGGCTCGTTCAAGCCCGAGTTCCTCGCCCTGCCCAAGGAAGTGCTTGTGATCGTGATGCGCAAGCACCAGCGGTACTTCCCAGTGGAGGACCCTGCCACGGGCGAGCTTTTGCCGCACTTCATCACCATCGCCAACGGCGCGGTCGACCACGACGCCGTGCGTCTCGGGAACGAGTCCGTGCTCACCGCGCGGTACCAGGACGCGCAGTTCTTCTACGCGGCGGACACGAAAAAGACGCTCGCGGATTTCAAACCTTCCCTGGAGGGAATCACGTTCCAAACCAAACTCGGGACGATGCTTGACAAGACGAAAAGGCTCGAGTTGTTGGCGCCGTTGCTGGCGAAACAACTGGGTTTCTCACCCCAGGATGCGTCCATCGCGAAACAAGCCGCGTCGCTCGCGAAAGCCGATCTCGCCACGTCGCTCGTCACGGAGTTCACGTCCCTGGCGGGCGTGATGGGCGCGCACTACGCGCGGAGGGAAGGTTTGGACTCTACGCTTTGTGACGCAATTTTCGAAGCCGTGTTGCCTCGGTCGGCAGGTGATCAGCTGCCCCAGTCACGGGCGGGTATCACGGTGGCGGTGGCGGACCGCTTTGACACGCTCGTTGGGTTGTTCGCCGTGGTGGGCGCGCCGAAGGCCACCGCGGATCCCTTTGGGTTGCGCCGAGCCGCCTACGGCGCGGTCCAGGCGCTGGTGGCGTCCAACACGCGGTGCGACGCGCGCTTGGCGCTGAGTGAGGCGGCTTCTTTGCAGCCCGTGAAGGTTGCAGAGACCGTGGTGAACGAAGTGATGGAGTACATAACAAGAAGGCTGGAGCAGTACCTGGTGGACGGCGGGTGCGGCGTGGAAGCGGTGCGCGCGGCGCTTGCGGAGCGCGGGGACGACCCGGCGTTCGCCGCGGCGACCGCGATTGAGTTGGACACTTTGGTCAAGCGAAAGGGAAGTGACAGTGATGAGTTGAAGACCGCGATGGCGGTGCTGGCGCGCCCCACCAAGCTGGTCAGGGGCAAGGACCTGCCCTTTGACTTGGAGGTGCGCCCCGGAAGCTTTGAAACCGCGGAGGAAACCGCTTTGTACGACGCGTACGTTGCGGCGCGGGAATCCCTGGGGGACGCGGCGAGCGCGAGCGTGGGGGATTTGCTTCAAGCGTCCTCTTCACTCGCTGAGCCGGTTGAGCAGTTTTTCGACAAAGTGTTCGTGATGGCGGACGACCCTGAGTTGCGGCGGAACCGACTCGCGCTCGTCAACGCGGTGGCGAGCCTGCCAAAGGGAATAGTGGACTTCGCCGAGCTTCCCGGATTTTAATTTAAAACGAGTTGTGTATTTCACGGCTCGTTGTCCGAACTACCACCTCTGAATGATTCTTCTCACCTACTACGAGTACTGTCGACTGTCAGACGGTACTAACTACTTTCATGATTCCTCGACTACTTTCACGATTACTTCTCGCTCAATTTTCGAGGTTCACGTCGTTCGCCTTGAACAGCGCGAGTTTGTACGTGTACTGCGTAACGGGCTGACCTTTGGAGTCGAGGAACCCGGGGTCGAACGAGGTGAGGTAGTCGTACACGGTTTGCCCCGCCACGATCAGCGGGCCGTCCCCCGCCGATGCAACCGACCGGAACTTCCACTTCGTGAACGTCCGCGACGATTTTATCTTTGGCTGCTTTGCGGATGGTGCGCCGCTTGGCGTGTCGGTCACCCCGGCCATCACGTCTGTGGGTATTCCAGAAGCATCACCCGTTTTCGGGGCGTACCCTCCGTTGTCCCCTCCGTCAAACACAATTTGCGCGACTTCGCTTGTTTCGATTCGATCAAGCGCGGGGTATTCCTCGCTTCGCTGGTTAACACGGAAGAAAACGCTCCTCCCGTCACCCGGCATCGTCGCAGTTAACAAATTAGGGTCGTCCACGTCCCACTCCACCGACTCAATAACGTTCCTCGCCCTCGCCGTGGCTTCGGCCATGCGCACCACGTTCCACGCCCGGTCCATCACCACCCTGTTTTGGTTGTTCCTAATGAAACGCAGCGGGTAAATAATCTGCTCGCCCACGTCCTTTTTCGCGCGGTTCACCACCGCCATGTCCTGCACCATTCCATCCCCTTGGGGAGTACTCACCGCGGTCAACGTGCTGTAGCACAGCCACGTGCCGAGGAAATCGTCAGGGAAGGTCAAGTCAGACGGCGCGCCGCTTATGGTTGACCACGCGTCGCTCACCAATCCGCTAGACATCGCGAAAGCGCCCTGGGGAGCAACCGTCGAGGCTGCGGCGGCCGCCGCGACTGCTGCGAGCAAACTGCGTCTGTTCACACCATCGCCCGAGCGCGATGCCACCGAGTTTACCTGACGCTGCTCCCGGAGCTTGCGCTGGTGCCGCCGAACCGCCTTCGGGCACGGACACTGTTCGCCTTTCGGACATCCGCTGCAGTGCTCCACGGAACGAAGCTCGTCGTCCGCGAAGGACGACGCCGTCGTCGCGAGGGGTGTAGCAGAGGCGCGCGCGCCGGACACGGAGCGCTGGGGCGATCGTCGCGCCGTCGCGGTGACCCGCGAAGGGGTCACGCCTCGACAAACAGCGGTCGTCGTCGCCATGGAAAGTGGTGCTCTCTACGATCGACGTGGCCTTCTGAGTACCTTCCAAAAAAGAAATATGATGAAAGTCGGCACTTGCTCTTTGCGTCTACGTAGGGATCGGTTAGTTACCCTATACTTCTATTCACCCTAGTCAAACCACCTCCTCTGTCCCATCGCCGCTGTCCCCCTCTGTGTCTTCCCCAGGAGGCTGCGTCTGCTCCTCCGGCGGATCCATGTAAAGCCCCCCCTCTCCCTCCGCCAGCGCGACATCCGCGCGCTCAAAACGCTCGGGCACCGGCGGCATCACAGACGCCAACAACGCTTTCCCCACCTCGCCTCGAGCAGTCGCCCACGACGTCTCCGCGTCTATCCGTCGCTTCAGCTCCGCGCGCGCCTGGTCCGCCTCGGCCGCCCGCAATGTTGCCGCCTCCGCGAGTGCTTTGTGTTTTGCCGTCTCCGCCATCGCCTCGGCCACTTTCGTTTCCGCCGCAGCCGCTTTCGCCTCCGCGGCCGCCGCGCGCTGTATCGCGTCGCCGCGCACGTTCGCCGCTTTCGTCAACGTATCCGCCCGCGCATCCCTCACCTCCGCGACGCGTCTTCGCTCCCCCGCGGCTATTTCCGCGCGCAAGCCAGCACACTCACGTTCGCGTAACAAAGCCTTGTCAAGCGCCACGTCGTACGTCGTTTTTATCGCAACAAGCAAAGGCTTGTACGTGGTGAACGCGTCGATGAAGGCTTGGAACGTTTGCCGGTGCGCGTCGAGGGCGTCGTTTTCGTGTACCTCGTCGCCGTCGTCCCCGCCCCCGTCGTCGCCACGCAGCTTCCGCCCACGCCGAAGCTTTTCGTGAAGCAGCCGTTCCAGGTCTTCAAGCAAAACCGGCTTGCTCTTCCCGGAAGTCGCGGTGCGAGGGAACACGTCGAAGTACCCGGTCGAGCTGGTTGATGCTGATTTTGGCTCGCGAATTGACGACGCTAATCCCCCTCGAGCCAGCTGCTTGGTTATCTCGCGCTGCGCCTCCGCCGCACGACTTGCGAAGCGCCGCGCCTCGTCCGACCGCTTGCGCGAGTTCGTCGTCGGTTGACCCACCATCACCGCGTCGGGACCGGCGCGAGGAGGACTGGGGGTCGAAGCTTCCCCATTCCATCTGAGTCAAAAAAATTCCTCCAGTTTTCGGAGATTTTATCGGAAGGGCACAGGCAGGCGCGCGGGCGTGAGCCCCCGAACGCGCATGCTGTGCGCCGCGAGGTGGGTGACGGTGGCGCATCTTGGTTCATTCGTGTTCCGTCGGTCCCCCGTCCCCGCCCCCGTGCCCCTCCGCCTGGCGGTTCCAAGAGGTGCGCGGAAAGGGGGTGCGCGACTAGGCACCACCGCGGGGATGTCGCCGATACCGGACGGCGTCGCGGACGCGCGTTTCGACGGCTCTGGTTTGGAAATCGAGATCCCCCTGCCTTTCCCGATGGGGGTGAAACGTTTACAACGTTCGGCGGACGAGCCGGTTTCCAAGGCGCTGGCGAGGCTCACGGCGACGATCGAGAAGGCGAGGAAACAGGTAGGACGTCCTTCCAAAAAAGACATCGACGATGGCCAAAACTGGACGACGACACCGCCAACCGCGACGCTTGTCGAGTCATCCAACGAAACGGAAGTGTCACCTGACACGAGCAACGCACGCGCGTGGCGAACTGGTGTGGTCCTAAAAATAGCCGGCGTAGGGTCGTACCGCGTGCGCGTAGACGCGCCGTTTTTGGAAACCGTGTCGGTGGCGGGGCACCCGACCGTCGGCGCGCCGCTCGTCGCGGCGGCCGGCGGAACGAAGCACTGCGACGAGGAGACGGACTTGCTTTGGCGATGGTGGAGATGTTGTTCACAGAACGAGGGTTTGGAAACCCGGGACCCTAATACCTTAAACCCTAAACCCTCGACCCTGGAAGAAATCAGCCAGGGTATTGTCTACGTCCCCACTGACGAAGACGTCGGATGCAGACTTTTGGTAACAGCGACGCCGAAGCCCCCACTCGGCGACTCCGCGCCGTGCGGCGAGTCCGTCGCGTTCACCACGCAAAACCCCGTGGCGATTGCTACGGATCGCCCTGACGCGTGGAAACGCATGGCGGACTTGGGCCCGCCCCTTGATGACGGCACGACCATCAGAGTAATGACCTATAACGTCTTGGCTGATGCGTACGCGCACACGTGGAGTGTTTTGTATCCGTATTTGAGGAGTGAAACGGCGGACCCGCAACGCAGGCTGCCGCTGGCGATGGCGGACATACGTTTGTCTCAGCCCGACGTCGTGGCGCTGCAGGAAATCGACCGGAAGTGGTACCACCAGTTCTGGGTGCCGCAGATGAAAGCAGCGGGTTATGACCCGGCGGGGGGTCTTGTCGAGAAAACCGGCAAAACGCGCGAGGGGTGCGCGACGTTCGTGAAGCGCGACGCCTGGCGCGTGGTGGGTTTTGAAACAATTTCCCTGAAACAACCCGGAGATTTTCCCGGGGAGGAGGGGTTGAGTAAATTCATTCAAACGCAGCCGCACCTTCAGGAGGCTCTTGGGAAGATATCCACGGTGGGTTTGGTGGTGACCCTGGAGCCCGTGGTGGCGTTTGCGGCGGTTGGAAAAGACGGGACGACGACGAAAGAAAAACAGGACGATGAAAAAAAGAAAGATAATCGCCGTCCGACAGTCGTCGCGAACGCGCACCTTTTCTTTCACCCGGGCGCGACGCACGTCAGGGTGTTACAATCTCGCTGGCTGCTAAGGCACGCGCAAGCCGCGAGGGATGCTTACGTTGAAACTGAATCGAACTCCCAAACCAAAGTAGCCCTGGTGGTGTGCGGCGACTTCAATGCCGAGCCGTTTGACGCCGCGGCGCGTTTCGTTGGAAGCGGCACGCTACGCGCGAGTGACCCCGACTGGGCCCTAGGGTCGGTGTTTCGCTGGGGAGGCACTTCTTCACGAGCCGCGGCGGCTGAGTTACTCGCGATAGACCCGGAGTTGGATGCGTTTGAGCAAGAACAGCGAGAACTCTCCAGAGCAGACCCGGTCGATGCAGAATTAGCACCGGGCGTCCCGACCGCGCAACAGCTGAACGCTTTGAGCCAAAAGCTCGGTCGCATGGCCGCTAGTTGGCGCGTGGCGTCGGAAACCGAACGCGGCGCGAGGCTTCCGTGCGGCGTCGTGTGTGATGCGTTACCAGTGTCGAGCAAAGAAGAATTGTCTCCTCTCCAGATAGCGCAGCACCACGCCAAAAACGGGTGTACGTTCAAAACCTGCGTGTGCGTCGCGGCGTGGCAGTTTCGGCGAGACGCGAACATGCAAAGCGGCGTCGCGCTGCGCGGTTTGTCCCAAACGCGGTGGCCGGGCGCGGAGGCTGCGATGGCTAGTGACGAAACGTGGGGTGGGGGCGGGGGCGACACACGTAACGGCATGAGCCCCGACAGGCAAAGGGAAGACACGTGCGCCCCCGCCCCGGTTGACGGCCCGGTGGGTGTTCACCACGCCAACCGCGCCGCGTTCGGTTCCGGGTTGGAGAAGGAAACAGACGACGACGATTTAAATTTGAAAACAGACGCCGACGTTTTGTCAGCGACCTCGGCGGCTCGAAAGGCACTCCTCGCGCACCAAGCCGGGTTACGATTGGTGAGTTCATTGAATGCGTCGTTGGAGTCTGACGCGATGGAAACGATCGAGCTGGCGAATGAAAAATCATCCGGCTGGGTCGCCGAACCAATAGGCGGGTGCGCCGTGCATCTGCGACACCCGTTGCGTTTGCAAAGCGCGTGCGGGTTTCCGGAATGGACGAACTTCGTCGCCGGGTTCGCGGGCGCGCTGGATTACATCTGGTGCGACACCGGAACTAACCTTGGCCGTGACCCTCACCGTGGTGTTTCTAACCACGCCCCCCTCCGACCTACCGCGCACGCCCCGATGCCGTCACTAGAGTCAGTCAAACAACAAACCGCGCTGCCCAACGACCAGTTCCCGAGCGACCACCTGCCGATGGTGGCGGATTTGCGCTTCGAGACGGAGGATGATTAATCCGAGTATAAACGCAGTGATGATACCACGGACTACCAAGGTAGATTGCCCTTTGGACTACTACTACAGCGGTATTAATACTACTTATTGATGCAAACGTTTTTATACCGAGCCCTACCTCCGTCTGCTGCTTCGCCGTCCCCGGTCCGGGTCTCGCGGCGCGACGCATCCGAAGCATGCGTCCAGAAACCCGCGCGGCGGCAGCAACGCTTCCCGCAGCGCTTTGTTCACGATGTGCCGCACTATTTTCTTCGCGATGACCCTCGGTCGGTCGTTCCACGGTGTCGCGAGGTCGTGCGCGGAGTCGAAGTCGCCCAGGTTTGCGTGCACTTCGTCCAACGAGTCGCCACTGACACTGCCGTCGTTCACACCGAGGCTCATCTCGTCGTCGCTAGGCAAACGCCACGTATCCGCCGACGCGTTTTTCGACTCAAACGCCACGGCCTCGTCAACAAGGAAGCTCGGCACCGGTTTAACCCCCCCTCCCCCCAAGCCCTGCTCCACGTCCCAGTACTTCATCGTCGTCGCCATTGAGGCGTTGAGCTTTAACAGCAAGCGAGCTTCCCTTTCCTGTTTCGTTTCGGGGAACGGCGCGCCGGGGCCGACGTCGGACCATTCGGAATTTGGAAATTCCGATCCCGTTTCAGTGCCGGAGTGCGACGTGTACTCTGAATCGCTGTTCTCCAAGCTCCGCGACAACGCGTGCGACGACCGCGAGCGTATGGACCGCCGGTCCGCTTTGCGGTGGCCCACGGAGGACGTTTCCGACCGGCGGTCGGACACGGACGCGCGCTCAAGGGCTCGTCGAGAAGATTCCGCGTTTTCCTCGGACATGTCGCGTGTGCTGGGTTTCGCATCAGCGGTCTCCGCGAACTCAACGTGCGGTCGTCGCTCACGTCGGGGGCTCTTCGCGTCCGCATCGCGCGCGGACCGCATGGCGACCGTCCGTCCTGTGCGAGGAGGAGTGGCGGTTACACCACCGGAGCACGATTTTGTGTACTGGCAACTAAGCGAAAAAACTGCAAATGTGTGGTCAGTTGAAGTGTGACAGCTCTTCCCGGCACAGCGCGATGCACGTGGCCGGGGCCGTGCCCGCGTCGCGCGCGGTCATCGCGCGACCTCACGCGAGCCGCGTGCGCCCCTCAGTCGCCCGTCGCGCGCTCGCGCTTCGGCGCCGTAGCACAGAACCTCACGCCGTCCCGTCACACGCCGACGACGCGCCAGATTCTCCGGATACAACGTGGCGAGTGCGGCAGGTGTTTGGCGAGGGCAAGGTGTTGCTAGACCAGCTGCGGGAGGTGGCTGATTTGCTGGCGGACGGGTTCAACGCCAGTGGCCGGAGCAGCCGGGATTTGCTGAACGGGCTGGTGCAGAAAGTCCGGTGGAGCGGCGGGGATTTCGTGTGCCTGGTGGCGGACGACGGAGGAGAGATTGACGATGGTGGTGATGATGATGACGATAAAAAAAGGGAGTCTTCCGAAAAAAATAAAAAAGCCAAAATAGTCGGCGCCTGCGACCTCACCCTGCTCCCCGCGGGTGGCAAAAAGAAAAGCAAAGAGGGCCTGGTTGGTGATGTTCCAGCGCAGCTGGGCTTAAACGAAACTTCGCACTTCCTGTACCTCACCGGGATGGTCGTGCCTACTGAATTTCGACGAATGGGAATCGGCGACGCATTGTTGGGGCGGTGCAAAACTGTTGCAAAAAACCTTACCGATAAAAAACCAAAGTGCGTGGCGCTTCACGTGGCCGACGCCAACGCGCCCGCGATTGGTTTGTATTTGAAAAACGGATTCGTCACAGTTGAAGACCTGAACGACGGTACAGGCGCGGGCGATGCCGCGTCTGAAAAGAAGGATTTGCAAAAACTGTTCAACAGCTTTCCCTTGAACTTTCCGTCGGGAAGCGACTTTGGATTTGGAAAAAAAGCGGCGTCGCGAAACGAAACCCTGATGGTGTTTTGGCTGGCGGACGACACGGAAAAGGAACAGGGGAAGGGTTTATTGATTGATGAATAGTGTCGTAGTCGTTATGGTATCAAAAGCATCAACAAGAGTATCCAAGAAAGTTGTTGTGGTAATGTGACGGTCCCGTTGTTAGTGTTCTTTGTTACCGGTTACACTTTCGCGAATCTCCCAAAAGTCGATTTCAACCCGACGCTTTACTGTTACATCTTCACGGCGACCACTCGCCGGCGCCGCCCGTGAGGTCCTTGACGAACGCCACGAACTCGAGAAAGTTGTTCGGCTCGAAAAGCGAGTCGCACATTCGTAGAAACGTGAACGAGGTCATTTGGTTCGTCGCGTCCTCCGCCGACGCAGGCGCAACGCCCCGCTTGCAGTTCCGAACCATCTGCCGGAACGCCACGGCGTCGCACCGGTACAGCGCGTTCTCCGCGGCGACCGGCACGCCGTGCCGGCTCGCGCACCCCACCACGCGCCGCATCAATCCCTCCGGGCCGCACATGTGTTTTGGGTCGTGCTCGCGGTCGCTCATCTCGGCGCACGTGAAGGTCACGGAGGCGCCGCACGCTTTGGCCATGGCCATTATGCGGTCGTACCCTGTGGTCGGCGCCCCCTGGTCGCACGCTAAACTGCTCACGCTGCCGTGGCTCCCCGCGTTCGTGTTTCGGTGCAAGGGTTTGAAAATCGAGTTTACGCCTACGCCTCCCTCCCGACTCAAAAAAGAACTCGACGAACTCAAAACCCCGCCTTCGCGCCCGGGAACCCAGTCCATGCTGGCTCGGCGGTTCCCGAAATTCTCCACAGAGTTGGTAAGCGCGGGCGCGCTTTCCGAGCCGAAACTCTCGCACCCGCCTTGCACGTTGTAGTACCCCGTGGTGAGCTCAGCGGCGTGCGACCGGGTGTTGTACCACCAGTGGATACCGGCGCACTTCAGCGCGACCCGCGCGTCGCACGACCCAAACGCCTCGTTCGCGCACCGCATCACGCGCTCGCCGTGCGCCACCAGCTCGTTGGAGTACCACGAAAGAAAGAACTTGCCGTACTCACCGTCCCACCGCCCGTTCGGGGCGTCGCCGTGTGACACGAGGTCGTCCAAGCTTCGCGTCCGCCCGTCCGCGCGGTGATGCGCGGCGCGGTGAAAATGGTCTTGAGTCGTTACGCCCTCAAACAGCGCGCCGTCGGGGTTTGGCGCTCCCCCCGCCACAGGCGAGTCCGGCGCCAACGTCGTGGGTAGCATCATCGACCGCGAGGTGAAAAGAGAGGAGGTGCTGCTTGGGGCGCCGCTGTTACCCGGGGTTCCTCCAAACTGACCGGCCTGTTTTTGATTAGATCCAAAGACGCCTCGGCCGTTTGCGAAAAACCCGGTTTCGTCGGGCCGGCTGTTGTACGACCCGGCGTCGTGCGGTCCGCCTTTTCCCCACTCCGGTCTTCCCACCGAGTTCGCCGCGTTCGCGAGTGACTCAAGCGCGCGTCGGTCGTAGCACTGGAACTCCCCTACCCCGGGGAAAACCCACCCCCGGTTCGCGGCGTACGCGGGGTACCGCAGCTCGCCGCAGGGGCCGCACCCTATCAACACCTCGGTGATGAGCTTGTCTGTTCCGTTGAGCTCGCGATTGAATCTTTCCGAGAAAGCTTTCATCAGGTCCCGGTAGCACTCCAGTGGGGTCCTCGGGGGGTGGAGAGGTGTACTTTGAGCGAGGTGTATTTCATCGTCGTCGTCGCCGTTCCCCGCGATCATCGGCATCGGCGCGCCGTCCGCCCACAAACTCAGGTACTCGTCGCTACTAGTGCCGGCGCGGTCTTTGAACAGCAGGCCGTCGGCATCCCTCTGCACCGCGGACTCTACCCAGCTGGGTAAAGAAACGTGGTAGTCGTCGTCCCGGTTCGCGCCGCACGCGTGGAACGAAAGCACCACGTGCAGTTTCAACCCGAGCCGCTTTAGCAGCTCCATCAGCGTTGAATACGCGCTCCAGTCGTACCGCCCCGGCCCGCACCGCTCCACGATACCCCACCACACGTCGATCATCACCCCTTCCACGCCCGCGTCTTTAAGCGCGACGAGCCGGGGCTCCAACGCATGCACGCTTCGAAGCGTGCCCTCCCTGGAAACCGTATCGAGCGGAAGCATCACGTACACGGGGACGCCCCCCTTGGCGGTGGGTGGCGACGGTTGGGGAAGACCACGCGGGGAATCGCTGGTCGTGGGGTCGTCCATCGCGTTGTGTGTGGTGGTCAAGCAACGAGACGCGGTTCCACAGTTCTGTTCAAACAGTCCAGCGACACGCGTTGGGTAACACGCGACGTCGCCGATGCCGGGCACAACAGTCCCTTCACCGCGCGTTCGTTCGGATCGCCCGAGACTTCCCAAAACGTGGGCGCCTCCTTCCTTTTCCAAGAACCACCGCAGGTTCCGCCCCGACTCAACCTCGCCCGCGCCACGCCGAGTGCCTATCACCGCCTCCCGGTGTCTTCACTCCAACGCGCACACTCTAAGGCTGCCCCCGGCGAAACCCCCGGCGCGCAGCCGTCTTGCTGCTCGGCAGAGGGCCGCCCCGATTTCATCTCGATTTCGTTGTTACCGCAGACGCTTTTTTTGGGCCGACAGAAAAACATCAAAAAAGGCGCGATCGACTCGCTCCTTTCACCGCACCCCGATCAGCACCTCGGCGTTCGATCAGACAAACCTATCAACCGCACTCGATCTCCTTTCAAGGTTTAGGGTTTGTCCGGGCTTTGTTTTTTCACGCGTCGCGGTGTTTTTCGCAGGACGTGGCTTTTGGCGTGTCCCCGAATCGCGCCGCGCGTTACCGGCATTCCTCACGACGCCGCACTCGTTCGCGACGTTTCGTAGGTGACACAAATCGAACCTCGTGTTACAGAGACGTGTAGGTTTCGTTCGGTTTAGTGCATCACTAACACCGGTCGACACGCTCGTTCCGCGCGCGGAAGGCACCTACACGAAAGATGGCCGCTTTTATGATGGCCTCGTCTATCCAAATTGCCGCCGGCGTGCGCGCTCCGGTGAAGCGCAACCTCAGGGCTTCGAGCTTCACGGGTGCGCGCGTGGCTGTCCCCGCGCGCGCCGTGCGTCTCGCGTCCACCGGTGGCCTCAAAGTTGACGCCAAGTTCGACGCGGGCGTGGGGGTTTTCGGGAACAAGGCTGGCATGACGCAGCTGTTCACCGCGGAAGGCCTGTGCGTCCCCGTGACCGTCATCGCGGTGCAAGCGGGCAACGTCGTGACTCAGGTGCGTTGTGTGACGTTTAAACTGTTTCTCGTATAGCTATGTAGCTCGTGCCTAAACGCAAAGCCCGTGTACGGCCAACACCGTGACTCGCACCAAGGCCTTGGTGTCGTTTCCGGCACCAAGGGCTTCCGTCGCGGCGTCACAGGGTTTAGGGTACTGGCAGATTTGGGTCATTTGCTTAAAGGCAATGCAGATCCGACTCGAGAAGCACCAGAACTCTTTGGCCCGTTTTTCCCTCGCGGTGCGCAGCACCGGCGCTGTCCGAGCAGTAGTTCGTACTGCTCAACAGTATGGATACCTCTCACCGCGGTGGCGTGAACCTCGACGCCACCGATGCCGAAAAGCGACCTTCCGCTGACATTCCTATCCACATTTTTTTACCAAAAACGCCAGGTCAAAACCGAGGAAACCGACGGGTACAACGCCGTGCAGGTTGGGTACGACCAGGTCGCGGATTACAAGATCACCAAGCCCGAGGTGGGCCACTGCGGCAAAGCCGGTGTTCCCCCGATGAGGCACCTGGAGGAGTTCCGGTTGGTTGGCGCGCCGACGCACGAGTTGGGGGCGCAGCTCAACCCGACTGATATTTTCAAAAAAGACGATGTGGTTGACGTCCGTGGGACGTCCATCGGGAAGGGGTGGCAAGGTGCTGTTAAGAAGTACGGCTTCGCCAGAGGGTTGATGACGCACGGTTCCAAGTCGCACCGGCAGCACGGTTCCGTGGGCGCCGGCACCTCCCCCGGCCGCATCTTTCCCGGAAAGAAGATGCACTCGCAGATGGGTAACGAGCTCGTCACCGCGAAGAAACTAGTCGTGATGCGCGTGGAGGCGGACTGTATTATCGTCAAGGGAAGCGTCCCTGGGAAACGAGGAAACCTGCTGCGCATCGCGCCCGCGAAGATTGTGGGGAAAACCATTCCGCACAAGCTCACCGCCAAGCTCCAGGCTGCGTAAGAAATGGAAGCGAGGTCCGCGTCGCGTTTGCGTATTAAATTAGAACTGCTCCGGTTACTAGGTTGTGAGAAAAGCAAGGAGTGCACATTATTTTCATATTTTCGTCCATCCCGTCACGAAAAGAGTGTAAGAGTCACGTCTGCTTCCGTCGCTAGTTTCGCCAGTAACAGTTGCGTCTCCGCGCGCAAAGCGTTCCCATCGAGGTGCAGCTTTTTCAGGGAGTCCTTTCTTTTCAACTGTTTCCCGAGCGCCACAGCGCCTTCGTCGCAAACGCCGCAGTGGCTGATTCGCAGCTCTTCAGGCGCGGTGGTTCGCAGCGCAGCCGCGAGTGCACATGCGCCGCCGTTCCCTATCAACGGGTTGAAACTTAAATCAACGGTTTTGAGTCGCGCGCCGGGCCGCGCTATTAGCGCGCCGGCGAGCGCGGTGGCGCCTTCTGTCCGGATGCGGTTGTTTGGAAGGTACACGCGCTGCAGGTTGTCGTTCAGGATGATCAGGTCCGCCAAAGCGCTCGCGGCCGTGTCGCCTATATCGCAGTCCCCGCAATCAAGGACGCGGAAGCTCGCGCCGTCGTGCGCGGCGCGACACAGCGCCGCGCACGACTCAGCACAGAGGCGCTGCCCACACAGGTTGACGGTCACCAATCGGTCGTAACCGCGCGCGATGACACGCGCGAGCGAGACGAGCGATTGGGTGTCCAGGCCGGGAAAAGCCGCCTGTCGGGTCAGGCTCACTGTGCGCGTGGTGTTTGCCGCCTGGAGTGCGTGGAGAATTACAGGGTCCACGAGTGTGCCCCTCGTCCCCGCGACCGTGTCGTGGCGCGACATCGAGTGCCGAAAACGGCCGCCCAAAACGGCAAACGAGTGACGCGTGGCCGGCCAAAAGCGTCGGGCGTCCAAAACGTTGGGCACTCTCGCGCGCCTTTCCAAGCAACGTGCTCCACATCTCGCGCTTGTTTACGGCGGAGTCAAAGCCGGAATGCGTGACCGTATTCCAACCTTTGACGCGCCCGCGTCCCCCGAGCCGTCCACGTCGGGTGGACATGGGTGGTGCATGGAAGCCGTGGCGTCCGATCTCGCAGATGCGCTGAAGACAACAAAACAAACCGTGGCGATTAGCGAGTGCACGTCAGGAGGCCTCCTCGCCGCGTCTCTTCTTTCCCTGCCCGGCGCATCCGCGTATTTCACCGGCGGTGCTGTGGCATACTCCGCGACGGCAAGGGAGGCGCTCGTCCCCGGTACGCACGACGCCCTGATCGCCCTGGAGAGCGCTCGTGGTTCGGGCAACTACGCCAACCAAGATCGGTACTGGGAATCCAGGGTGGTGTGGGCGGTCAACGCGGCGCGCGACCTGCAACTCATGTGCGGCGCGGATTGGGGAATCGCCGAGGTGGGTGCGTGTGGCCCCACGTTCCACGAGGCGTGCGGGACAGATGTTGGGTTCGTCGTCGTCGCCGTGGTCGGTCCTCCTGTTGACCACGGAAACCAACCGAGCGTTGGCGCGGACCGAGTGTGGGTGAGGGTTATCGAAACCGGCCACAACCGACGCGGCGAAAACATGTGGCAATTCGCCGCGGCGGCGGCGAAACTCGCGGAGAGCTGCGTGCGTGAAACAATCGCCGCGGATAACGAGCAAAACAAACTGAATCACGACCCACGGTGGCGCGACGCCCTGGACGCGGCGCTGCGCATCGTGCGCTGAGCGCGGGAAACAAACGGGGAGGAAACGTTTACCGGATTGGGCGACGGACGGCGTCCACGCGGCGAAACGTCAAAAATAATATTGGTACTGGTACTTACAAGGAGTTGTGTCCTGCAGAATTAAAAGTGGCTAGCTACCGTCACAAGTCGTCGCTGCTGTTCATTTCCTTTGGCGCGTTGTTTTCCAACGCCCACCCCTCCGCGCGCACAAGCGCGTCTTCGCAGAACTTCCCGAAAGGCACGCACATCTCACAACCCCGCGGGGCGAACCTCCCTACTCCGGGTACCAGGTCGTTCGGGTCGTCCACGCGCGCGCACTCTTGCGCGGCTGAGAGCCATTTTTCCGCGAGTTTTTCCGCTAAATCCGGGGCGTCGAAAAACATGTTCAGCTCCATTTCGTGGAACGCGCTCCGCGCCCACGCGTTCCACGAACCCACGGAACACAGCTGTCTGTCCGCGACACAGAACTTGCCGTGCTGGAACGCGTACACGCCTTTCCCCACTTGTGCGTTTTGCGATTTTGTGGGGCCCGTAACCCACAGCTCTATGCCGGGCGCCGCTACGAGCAACGCCCGCGCTCCGAGCGCCAGGTCCCCCATCGGGGTTTGAAGATCCGCGCTGTACTGGCTGTTCAGAAGCACACGCACGCGCACGCCCCGCAACACACACCGCCGCAGCGCGTCAATCAGAGGCGCGTGCGGTGCTGCGAACCCGAAGCAAAGCAACAGCTCTTCTTTGGCTTTGTCCGCCAGCCCGATCACCGCCCGAAGCACGGCGTCTTCGCCGTGGCGGTCCGGCCGGGACATCGTGGGGTTAAACCGCACGCCGTGCGCGTGCCACCCAAGAGGAGACATCATGTTCACCCGTTTCACCGCGGGCGACGGGACCATTCCCGCGACGAGGACGGAGATGTCCCCCAAAGAAGTCTCCAGGCTGCGTCGCGACGGCCGGCCCTCCGGTTCCACTTCCTGGAACGTTTTTTGCGTATCCGGTTGCGTCGCGAGCGTCTCGCCGACTTGCTCCTTCCACATTTCGTTGAACATGTCGTCGATCGCGGTGGCGGCGGCGCCGTTGACCGCGATGTCGCAGTCGCTTTTCTGCGTCAGCTCCGTGGGGTACAGGTTGCTACCGCCCGTGATGGCGAACGTACCGTCCGCGACGAACAGCTTGACGTGTGACTTAACTTCGTACCCCGCGACGGGCTCGGCGGCTTGGAAAAAACCAACCTTGAAGCTCCCGGGTGGGCACGCCGCGATTGTTTTCGCCAACGTTTCGTCGTAGAACGCCAGGAAAGCGCTGCGTGCGTTTGATTGCGAGGCATACTTCGAAAGAGGGCCCCAGCCGTTCGACCTCGCGATCGCGGCCCTCGCAACGGTTCCGTCCAGAAGAAGCCGCACGCGTACCCCCCGCTTCGCCGCCGCCGGAAGCAGTTCGCAAAGCAACCGCGTGAAGTGCGCCTCGTCGCACTTCAGGTAGCACGTGGTGATTGAAATGGAGAACTTCGCACTCGCCACGACGCGTTCCACGGTGGTGACGTGTTCCTGGAACCCGGACACCAAACGCACGTCGCAGGTGGGCGCGCCGGGGAAACCAATCTGCCGCATCGCGTTTTCCGTTTCAAAATCCCGCACCGGCCACACGCACTTCCCCGCGCCCATGTACCGCTCCACCCAATGCGGCACGTCCACGTGTTGCGTGACGTACTTCTGTACTCGTCGTAACATCATCATCTCGAAGGCTTCGTTCTCCACCCGGTAAACGGACGGCAAGAACCGCCCGGCGCACTCGCACACGTTTTTCGTCACCACGTCAAGCACGGCTTTGGGCAACACTCGCGTAGCGGTACGGTGCGCCACCCGCTTCGCGAGGAGCCGGCAGAAAATCGTCTTGTGCACCAAATGCTCCCCAGGGGTGAACCTCGGGACCGGCATGAAGTCCTGATTGGGCGTGGTGGAAACAGGACAAACAACCCCGCTTCCGGGGTACCCTTTGGTCACCCCGGGCAGGCCCACGAAATAATCAACCTTTGGCAAACTCGGGGCCACCGCGAACGAGGTGCTCAGGTCATCCTCCGCCACCGTGGGGGGCACGGTGATTGTTCCCACCGCCGTGGTGGTGTCCGCCGCGGGCGCGAACCCTTCCCAGTTTCCCTCCGAACGCACCTCCAGGGTACTCGTTTCAGGCGCGAGCTCAGAGATGTGGTCTGACACGGAAACCACGCGTTTGTTTTCGGAACCCCCGGACCCATCGATCATCGTGAACGAGGCATGCGTGGACAACTCCGTGGTGGTGCCACACGTGCCGTTGCCGTTGAAGAACGACGGGACGTCGCGGGGCGAGTCGGTCATAACTTCCATCATCCGAGCCGAAGCTCGAGGAAAGGGCGGTGCGTATGCGGGTATGGCACGCGCACGAGCGTGAGCGGTTCGTCAAGCGAAAAAAAGCGACCAACGCGTTTTCACGGTTTTTTGTTTCTTGGACGCGTTTGTATTTCCCAAATCCAAACACTGTTTGCCCTTACAAGACTGACGCTTTTTCGGTTCAATCGCAGAGTTGGAAGAAACGAACGCGTAACGGCAGGGGGCGGCTCCGTCGGCACCTCGTTCGGGTCGACAGAAATCGCGTTCGAAAAAAGAAGCTATGACGTGCTGAGTCATTCGGCGGCGCACGGCCCGCGATGCGCGCGGCAGTGGCGTCGATTGCGGATGTGGGATTGGTGGGCGTGGATACGCACCGTCGCCGAGGTCCAAACCAGGCATCGAGACGTGTTTGGTGTCCCTCTGTTCCACGAAAACGCGAGTCTTGTCGGGTGATGAGAAGACCGCGCGCCATCGAAAAACAGGCTCCTGTTTTGTTCGACTTCGCGTACCTCACCACCACCCCCGGTGACGAACCGGTGTTGGCCGAAACCGCGACACCGCCGTGGATCTGTTTGTTGCGTGACACCTCGTTTCGCAAAGGAGGCACCGCGCGTTGCGCGCGTAACGGCAAACCACCAGCAGGGGTGACGCCCGTGCCTCAGTGTTGGAAAACACTGAGGCACGATGCGATCAGCGGTGCTGTTGCGATGTCGACAAAACAAAACAACACCTCTGAACACGTTCGCGTCGACGCAAACACAAAACACACCACAAAAACGCACCCCGTGCTTGTCGCTTTGGCGAGACGCGTCAGGGACAACACGAAGCCCGGGTCACGACACGACGGCATGAAAATCGGACTCGCGGTGGAAGGCGGCGGGATGAAGGGCGTGATCAGCGCGGGCGCGCTTGGCGGTCTTTTGGAGCTTGGTTTGTACGACGCGTTCGACGCCGTGTACGGCAGTTCCGCGGGTGCAATGAACCTGACATACTTTCTGGCCAAGCAACCCGAGGGAGTTGATTGCTACGAAGACGACCTGGTGGACGGCCGGTTTCTTGACGTAAGACGGCTGCCCACCACGAAGACGCAACGAAGGCTGGTGGGGAGCAAGTACGGCCGGGCGCCCGCGATGGACGTTAACTTTCTGGTGGACGCCGTGATGGACGCCGGGCAGACGGGGCGGGGGTTGAACTTTCAAGCCGTCATCGCCTCGCCCCTAACGTTCCAAATCGTCGCCACGTCACTGGATACCCTGACCCCGGTGATGCTGGGCTCGCCATTTCACAGCAAGTTCGATTTAAAAAGAAGCCTGGTAAGTATTTCCCATTTAACACATTCCGCCGACTGATTGCCCATACAATACTGACTTTTCTTTTTACAATCTCAGAAAGCATCCGCCGCGGTGCCTCTTTTCGCGGGGCCGAGGCCGGTGAAACACCGCGGCCAGAGGTTGGTGGACGCGGCGGTGATGGAGCCGGTGCCGGTTTTCGCGGCCGGGGCGGACGGGTGCACGCACGTCTTGGTGTTGTTGACCAGGGTGCTGGAGGAGACGGAGGAGGAGAAATTTGGCACGGGCGGCGCGGCGCGGGATGGCGCACGGGAGGAAACTGCTGGCAAAACACCTGGGTCTGACGGCGTTGTGGACAAATCCGCCTTCGGCGCGAAAGCAAGAAAAACGCACCCCGAGGAGGAGAGAGTTAAAAAAGAAGAAGCAAAGCCGGGGGAAAAGCGCTTTTCCAAAACCTTCGGCGCTTTGGTGCAGCGCGCCGTGCGCGGCGCGCTTCTGTCGCCGCGGCACATGCGTGACGCCTGGGAAACGCACGACGCCATGCGAGCCGGGAGGGTACCTCTTGATGAGTCGCTGCTTTCCGCGAAAAACCACCCCGAAATCGAATCCAACTTCCCTAACCAGCCGTTTGTGTATTCCGTGTCGCCAACAAAAAAATCCCTTCCGAAAAAAGGCGTCGGGTCCCTCTGCGTCACTCCGGAGGTTTTGAAGATGGGGAAACACGCGGGGCGAGACGCGGTTTTTCAATCGCTGGGGCACTTAGCGCACTTGCGTGACGACGAGTTGGTGTAGGTATGGGGGGGGCGTATATACCCCAGATATCGGTGTAACTAGTTTAGTATTTAAATTAGTATGTAGTGTGCTTACCCTAAAACCTCTACGCCGCGGTCCCCGCGCCGGCGCGTCGCGGGGACTTGCCGGTGGTCGCGTTTGCCTTCGATGTTTTTTTCGTCGACGCCTTTTCCGTCGCACTCTGCGTCTCCGACTTGTATGAAGAACCCTTCCCACCCTTCTCCTGCGTGTCACCCACAACACCAAACGAATCCTTCCCATCTTTCCCACTCGTCGCCCCAGGCACCGCGGGTTGCGAGTACGCCTCGAACAGGTGGTTGAACTTGTTCACGCCGATTTCGTTTTCCATCAGCAAAATTTCATTCGCGATGCGTTTCATCGCCGCGTCGCCCTCCGTTTTGACCCCCACGCCGCTCGTCATCGCCAGCGTCGCGGCTTCGTACACGTCCGAGTAATCCGGGGGCTCGGGCGGGGGCGGGGACGGGTACATCATCGGCGGCGCCGGGTGCTTGCTCACGTGAAGCGCGTTCGCGGACTCGTACACGTCGTAGGTCACGCCGGAGGACGTGGCGAAGTTTGAGGATTGCTTTTTGCCGTGTCTGTCCTTCTTTCGTTCGTTTCTTCGCGGCGAACCGGACGACGACTTCCGCCCGGACGTCCTCCGCGCCGCGCCTGTTTCCGCGACCGTCGTCTTCGCAGTGGAACTACGGTGGGACGACGACCGTGCCGAAGACGCACTGTTCATCACGTGATGTCCCTTAGCAGCAGAAGACGACAAGTCGTGCTTTGCCTCACCCGCGGCTTCCGCTCGTTCGCGGGCGTGCGTAGCCGGGTCCAAAGCGTCGTACGCGTAGTCCTCCTCTTTGTCGACGGCTTGATCCTGCTTCTCCGCGGAAACATGTCCTTTAGAAACAACACCCTGCTTCCTTTGTAAATACCCTTCCTGCTTTTTCGTCTTCTCCGTCTCCCCCGTCGTCTCCGCGGCTTTCTCGCCCCCGTCGCCCACGAGCGACGGGTTCGCCGCGAACAGCTTTTCAAACGCGCTATCCTCCGCGTCGGTTGCCTTGGTCTTTTTTTCCGACGCCTTTTTTGGTGCTGTCACCTCCGTCTCCGTGGAAGACGCCTCCACGTCCCACCACGCTTTGGGGGTGTTTTTTTCGGTAGCCGACGAGTCGCGCGTCTCCTCGTTCTTTTTCACAGAAAACGCCTTCGCGGAGGGCCGTTCCGCCGGCGTTTTGGCGTTTTTAACACCATTGCCTTGCTGCTTGTACCACCATAGCTGGTCCTCACCCTCACCCTTCGCCTCCTTTTCCTCCTCGGCCAGCGTCTGGAACTCCTCGGTTTCATCCTCGGCCAGAGTCTGGAACTCCTCGGCTTCATCCTCGGCTTCGTCCAAAACCGCGTCCTCCTCGGCATCCTCTTCTTCCAAAAACGCATCCTCCACGTCGTCCATGTCAGAGTACGTCGAGTCCGTTTCAGTATCCTCCTCCTCCGCCTCCTCCTCGACGGCATCATCCATCGCCGAGTCCGCCTCGGTGTCCTCCTCCTCCGCCTCCTCCTCGGCCTCTTCCTCGGTATCGACGTTGTCCATTTCCGAGTACGCCTCGTCCTCGACCTCGTCGTCCATCTTCGTCTGCTTCGTCTCAACCTCCTGCTTCTCCTTTTTCTCACTCGCATCGTCGTCACCAGTCACCGCGAACAAAGCGGAGCGCGCCTTCGCGTCGTCCAGCGGCGGAGGAGGCGCGTGTCCGAACATAGCGGCCATCGCGACGCCCGCGTCGATCGGCGGCGGCGGCGGCGGCGGGCGAGGCGTGGGCGGCGGCGACTTGGGCGCCGAGGGCGGCTCGGGGGGCCACGGTGCCGCGGGCGGAGCGTGCGCGGTTGGGTAGAACGGCGCGGGCGGGGGCGGGTAGGGCGACGGGGGCGGCGGGTACAGAATCGCACTCTCCGCGTCCGCCGCTTCCGTGGCGTCCTTCAACAGGGTTTGCAGCTTGTCGTTGTCGATGAGCTTGTCCATTTTTGCCAAAACGTCCCCTGGCTTCGTATCCGTGGCTTCGCACGGCACGCCGGCCGCGACGAGCGACGCCACCGCCGCGTCCAGCACGCCTTCGGGGAAATCGGTGGGCGTGAGCGTGACGGAAACGACAAAATCGACGTACACGTCCGCGTTGTCCGTGGACGCCACCGTCGCGGGTTTCTCGTCCTCCACGGAAACGCTCTCGCGCAGCTCGTCTTCGTACGCGTCGAGAAATTTGCGCGCCTCGTCATCCTCCGCGGACGGAGCCTCCGCGGCAAAGGAGGGTTTGGAAGACGAATGTTTGGAAGATGCATGTTTGGAAGACTCGTGGTCATTCGAGGGCGCCTCCGCGTCAGGTGTGTCGTCAACTGCAGGAGCGCCGGCGGTCTTTTTGTCAACCGTCGTGGCGTTGGCGGCAACCTCGGCGTCAACCTCGACCTCACTCTTCGTGGCATTGGCGACAACCTTGGCGTCAACCTTGACCGGAACCTTCGTGGCGTTATCGACACCCTTCGTTTCCTTGACCTCAAGCTTCGTGGCGTGGCCTCCGAGTCGCGCGCGCGCCGCCGCCGACTTCGTGGTCGCCGCCGTCGCGCCCGCTGATTTGTCGAAGAACAAATCCTGTTTCAGCGCCTCCATCTCCGCGCGCATCGCGGCTTTCTCCATTTCCGTCGGCAAACCATCCGTGCGTGTCTCCGGGTCCTCCCCGGTTTCCACGGACGACGCGAGTTTGTCTTCGTAAGACATGGTTCCAGGAGAGGCTCCTTCGTCGATTGCGGGCGCGTGAATCGCGCGCGCCGCTTTGTGCTCGAGCTCGTCCTCGTAAGAAGCGGCTTCACTGTGCTCGCGCTCGTTGGTTTCCCTCGCCTCAAGCTGCAGCTTAAGTTTCTCAAGCTCCTTCTTCGTCTCATCAAGTTCCTTGTCCTTCTGCCGCTGCGCGACGGACGCCTTCGTGGGCACCGCTTTCGCGACGGGCGCCGAAGACGCTTGTTTCGGCGCCGCCGCCGAAAGTTCAAACTCAACAGCGTCATCGGCGCCGGCTGCGTCTTCCTTAACGCCAACGTCCGCCTCCTCCGCGTCTGCTTTCGCCATCCGCGCCTCCGTTGGCTCAAGCTCCGTGACGTACGACTTCCCCCCCTCGTTGCTCTCCGCGACGGCGACTTCGCACGTCGCGAGGGCGGCGTCGACGTGCATCTTGAGAAAGAACTGCGCGCACGCGTCTTGTTCGCTCGCGGCGGCGATATCCGCCTCGACTGTCTTCACCGCAACCCCCGCGATCGCGGCGTCGGATGCAATACGTGTCTTGCGCTTCACGACCGGGTCGTCGATGGCGTTCAGCAGGTCGTCCCGCGCGTGCGTAGCCGTCGCGCGCTTCGCGATCGCGTCATCCATGCGCGCTTGGTTTTCAACAGACTGCGCCACGGCGGGCGCGGCGGGGGGCGGCGAAGTGGCTTTGGGAAGCTCCTTGCGATCGGGATCGAACGTATCAACGAACGCGGACTTGACCACGTGCCTATCGTCGCCGTCCTCGGACGCCACCGGCGCGGACGTCGATCTGGCGCTCGGCGAGTTGAAACTCCAGTTCAGCGGCCTTGGCAGGTCGCCGCCCCAGGTCTTGTACGCCATCACCGCGAGCCACACGCACGTTACGGCGACGCAAAGCACCGCAGCCTGGGAGGGTGGTTTGAAAGGGGGGGAAACAGGGTCAGGGATGACGGCCCATGGGATAAGGACTACTTGGGATAAGGACGGACTTCGTGGTGGTGGGTGGGAAAGATCTCCTCGGAAACGCGCGCGTGGATGTGGAGATCGGCGTCCGCCTCCTCCTTCGCGTCGACGTACCTGTGTCATCACCCCGTTCCTGTGTTCCCGCTTCTTCCTCATCTCCGCCATGTAGTCCTTGTCTAGCAGTTTTTCCCGGTCACCGAGCCGCGCGCCTTTCCGGGCACGCACGGAGCGTTCCGCATCCCCGAACCCATCCCACACCCCCGCCGGTTTCTCGGATGCCTCCGGCGCGCCCGTCTCATCCTCCCGCGTGCCGTACTTCGTCGCAGTCGCCGCGTACTTCGACGTGTGCTTGAACGACCCCGTGCTCGACATGGCGAACGACGACCGCGTTCGTTCCCCCTGGGCACCCCGCAGACGCTTGCGGGCGTGTCCCTAAGTGGCGCACGGGCGGAGAATTCTGGCGATGGTGTTACGTCCCGTTTTGCGGGAGTGTTCGAAGTTTCGCACTGTGACATTCAGATCCGAAAGGGAAGTCGGTCAAGTGATCGGTCGATTTGAGGTTGAGTTTGAACCAGCTCGAGTTGACCGAGCTTTTCAGGAGTTTCACCGCGGCTCGAACCCCCGGGGCTGCGATTCGCCGAGACGAAATGGTTCAAGCCGCGGGAACTTGCGCCTCGTTGCAAAAAGTGCTTTCGTCCCGATGCACGTGCCCTGCTCAGTCCCTCTTGTCGCGCCACCCGGCCTGTGCGAATTCACCGCCCGGCATGGTGTTTTCCCTGACCTGCGCGGTGCAGACTTACGACTGGGGCATCGTTGGGGTTTCCGAAGTTGCGGGGCTCGGTGAGGCAAACACCGGCGTGAAATCGGACGACACGAAACCACACGCGGAGCTGTGGATGGGGACGCACCCCTCCGGTCCGAGCTTGGTTAAGGAAACCGGGGTTGGTTTGTTCGAAACAATCGCCTCTGATGCGAAAGAGTTCCTGGGAGAGGTAACCCTGAAACGGTTCGGCCCCGACCTTCCTTTCCTCACCAAAGTCCTTTCCGTGGCGAAGGCGCTTTCGATTCAGGCACATCCTGACAAGGCTTTGGCGAAACAACTGCACGCCGCCCGCCCGGACGTGTACAAAGACGGCAACCACAAACCGGAGATGACCTTGGCGATCACGGAATTCGAAGCGTTGTGCGGATTCGTTGATTGTCAAACGCTGGTGGAGAACTTACAAAAAGTGCCGGAGTTACGCGAAGTCACGGGCCAGAGCGCGGCGTCGGCGTTCGTTGCGGCGGTTGGCACAAAAGGCGAAGGTACGCGTCGCGTTTCCCAAATCAGGCGGCACACGGTTTCTGCCGCCCCTGTTTGACGTCCACGGCAGTCGTTAAAAGAAAGTGCACTACGTACATCACACACGCCTGCGTTGCCTGCGTTTTATGGAGTACAGGTTGAAAGTCACACCACGGGCGGAACTACCCAATCCCGGATACACACATCACGAAGTACACCCGCACTCGCCGACGGAAGGGACTGACCCTTTGTTTTACCTACCGCAAGGCGCGGCGTTGAAGGATTTGTTCAAAGCCGTCATGACCGCGTCCGAGGAGGTGGTGACTTCAAAAATTCAGAACCTGGTGACCCGGCTTACGGGCGCACGGGAGACAAATACGGAGATCGACCGCCTCGCAATTCGGCTGGAGCGACAGTACCCGGGCGACGTCGGCGTGCTTTGCGCGTACCTTTTGAACTACGTACGTGTTGGGGCTTGCCCAAATCCAGCGACTGTTTGAACATACAAAACTGACACTTTTCCTTCACAATCACAGGTCGTTTTACAACCCGGCCAGTGCATCTATCTCGCCGCAAACGAGCCGCACGCGTACCTAAAAGGCGAGTGCGTGGAGTGCATGGCTACTAGTGACAACGTGGTGCGCGCGGGTCTCACTCCGAAACTGCGGGATACGGAGATCCTTTGCGACATGCTGACGTACAAAACAGGCGCGTCCGTGGTGTTGGACGGTGAGGTTGTTACGTGCGAAAGTTCGCGGAAATCCGTCGTCAAGCAATACCACGTTCCCTTCGACGAGTTCCAGCTCGAGACCTACGTCGTTCCGTCTGGTGAGACCTGCGCCGTGGAAACCTCCCGTGGGCCGTGCGTACTTCTGGTCACGAAAGGCAAGGGCGACATAAACGGCGAGCAAATCCAACGAGGCGCCGTGGTGTTCGCCAAGGCGGGCGAGGAAATTGTGTTGCACGCAACCGAAGACGTATTCGCGTACCGCGCCATGATCAACAAACGGGTGTTTTAGGCTCTGGGCATGACCGCGCAACAGTGGGAGGGACCGACGACTCGGTGTGGGGTAGCGGGACAGGGAACCGCACCGTGGCCCTGTGCTGGATATTCGGTAAATAAAATGAACTCGTCAGTAATAACCCACCGTTTGTTGTGTCAAAACCATTTCCTCATCAAAAGTCGTTCCGCCAACCGGACGTCCTACGGAGTCTAAAGCCTCACCAGCCTCACCACTTGTGCAGTTAGGAATTTCAATCCGGCTACCGAATCGAAAGCCCAAATAGGTTGATCGCAAAAATCGGAAATCAGTGACGGTCGAAAACTGCGATCAAAAATGTGTTTTGCCATTTTATACATAAAATCCCGATCAAAATTCCTAACTGCACAAGTGAAAAGGCTTTAGACTCCGTAGTCAGCACTGAGAGCACCTGCTCGGAACCTTTTTCCCCCGGCTCACATCGCGCGGCGACTCCTTCCGGGACTCCGACCGAGGGTCGGCGGGGAGCCTCGGTGGACGCGCGTGTCCGTGGGCGAATCGGGTGACAAGGATGGGGTGCTGCGCGAGGTGCGTGCGTGTTACCCGCGGAACCCTGTTCCGGTGCCACGATCGAGAGAGACCCGGATTCGGCTGTTCGTCGCCCCGCGCTCACGATCGATCGCGTTGCACTGGTTTGACCCGCCCCGGTGCACCAAAAAAACTCACCACCCCTGTCCCTGCTCCCATTCCCTCCCTCCACACGACAGCAAACCCGGGGTGCGCGGCGGCAGGGCGTTGATCGTGGGCGACGCGGCGCGCGGCGACAATTCGCCGTCCTCCCCCGAGCACTCGGGGGAGGACCACGACCACGACGAGTTCGTGGATGCGTTTGACACGATAGACGACGGGTGGGGGTCGGACGGTGGCGGAGGGGCGGGGCGGACGCCGCGGGCCAGCGTGAACGGCACGAGCGGCGGCCTGTCCCTATCCCCGGTGTTCGAGCAAATGGCGAACTCGCCGTTCCACGACCTGACCCCGCAGGAGCAGGTCAAGTTTGTTGAACGAGACGGGGGCATTCCTTACGAGCTGTGCAGAGACGCGTGGTCGCAGGAACGTCACGCGCTTCGAATAAACGAGCTTGTAAACGCAACCAAGGAGCGGGTGGCTCGTGAGAAGAACGTGGACCGGGCCGCCGCGAACGTCACGAAAAGACGCATGTCACGCGACGAGGAAGACCCGCCTGAAATGAGCATGTATGACCAAGCGAAGGGGGTGGTCGGTCGCATGCAGATGGGCCAGGATATCACGAAGTTCGAACTCCCGGCGACGTTCCTAACCCCGTTCAGCGCGATTCAGGCATCGGAGGACGTGCTGACCATAATCGCGGGCACGGAACGCAGTGACAAGGAGTGGAGGGACATGAGTGATACCGAGACCTGCGACGTGGAACAGCGGTTCCTGAACGTGCTGCGTTTGTTTCTCGACATGGAGAGTCTGCGGTGCGAGGAAGGCACTTCGGGCGGCACGAGAAGCGCGTTTACGATGCCGCCCATGAAAAAGCCAATCAACTCAGTGCTTGGTGAGACGCACCGCACTCGAGTCGCGCCGCACGTCGAGATGGTCGCGGAACAGGTGTCACACCACCCCCCCATAACGTGCTGGGAAGTCGAGCACGCGCTGGCTGGATTGAAAATCACGGGGAATTTGTGTACGTGTTGCTGCGCGGTTCCCAAATCCAGGCACTGTTTTACCTCTAACGCTGGCGACTGTTGTCCACACATCGCGATATACTCGTACCAGAAGGGACTACAAATTGTATTACCTCTGCCGATTGTCCAGAGTAATTACTCATACACATCACGAAAGACTGACACTTTCTTTCTTTCTCAGCTCCGAAACCGATTTTTCACGGCACGAGCGTGCAAGTCGCGCTGCGGGGCACGTTACTGTTCGAGTTTCAAGAAACAGGCGAGACGTACTTGGCGCAGATTCCCGACTTGTACATCCGTTTTTTCGGGCTGGGGGGGGGTTATAACGAAAACGTGGGCAAGGTGCGGTTTGAAAGAGTGTCGGGCGGCACCACGGGCGACGCCACGAAACTCTGGGCGGATTGTCACTTCAAGCCGAGAGGCTCCGCGGGGTGGAAATCCAAAGCGCACAGGATGGACTGTACCGTGTACCGGGAAGACTGCGTTGGTTTGGTATGTTGCGATACTGGGAATGATGTCAGCGTGAGTTCGATCCCGGGCACCGACTCCCCAATCGCGGCCGGCGCCGGCGTGGTGGGGTTGGGGTTTGGTTTTCTGGAAAACTTTGGGGACAAAAGCTGCGCCACGTTTCAGTCTGCGAAAGCGGCGAGCCGAAAGTTCGCGGCGAAGAACTTCGTTCCCGAGAAGAACACCACCAACGTCCAGATGTTGCTTTCTCTGAAAGGACACTACAACAGCGAAGTTCGGAACTTGGTCACGGGTGAACTTTTCTGGCAAGCAGCGAAACGCAAGCGCCTAAACCCGGTCGCCGCGACGGTGCCGATCGACTTGGAAACCGAAAGCCACCTGGTTTGGGGGGATTTGATAAAAAGCATCGTCAAGGAGGATTGGAAAAAAGCGAACCTCGCGAAGAAAAGGGTGGAGGTTGCGCAACGCGCGCTGATGAAGGTACGGCCTTGCGCGTTTCCCAAATCCGCCACACGCTGTTTGCGCATACTCGTACCAGAAGAGACTATTACCTCTGACTGTTTACTCATTACACATCATGAAAGACTGACACTTTCTTTTATTGGTATATCAGGAAATCAAGGAAGGGCGGAAAAAGTGGGTCCCGCGGTTGTTCCAGCAAGGACAGAAAACCCACCTCGGGGTGATAAGCGGGATGTACACCCTGAAACCAAACGTTCGCAAGGAGCCTCCGGAGTGCGACAGCGACTGGCACGAGATGATCGGGAAAGCGGTGTTTGAAGATTTATGACGCGCGCTTATATTTTATGTGGTGTTGAGCATTTGCGCAGATCATTTGCGCTTCTTTCCTTTCTTTCGTCGCACGTCGCGCTTGCTTTCCTTTCTTTCATTCGCACATCGCGCTTACCTTAGTTTCTTTCATCTTCACCGCCAGTGCTGTGCCTCCGTAGCCTGACACGACACGGAGCAGTACTTCCAGTGGATGCTCCTATTTGCCGTGCTGCTTCGTGGAAAACTGATTTTTGCAAAAACGTGGCAGTTGATGATGAAGCCGATTTTTTGACTCGCATTATGTCCCCACTGGGGTTTCCTCGCCCCACCCTTCGATCGTCACACGACTCCGCGCCGGGAACGTGCGTGTCTCGCCGTTCGACGGCGCGTGTGCATTGCGTGGCCGACACAAAGCGCGATGGCGGAGAGGTTCGGGTTCGAGACGGGAAAGCTGGTGATGAGCCAGTTCCGTTCGCGCACGCGGATCGGGCGTAAAAAGCGTCTGTTGGAGGAGGCGGAGAAGATCTTGCGGTCAGGCGCGGTGGAGCAACCGAAGTGGTTCAACGCGTTGCGAGCCGTCCCCCCCACCTCGGTTCAGTCCGCCATGCGACCGCGGCAAATAGTATACCCCGAGGACAAGCTAATTCGCGCGTATTACAACCGTGATCCTTCCGCGAAGTTCGTCCCCGCGGATTTGGCCTCGACCGAGATGCACCACGTCCGCGCCTTCGCCAGACGGCAGCTCAAGGTGATGAAACGCAAAGGCATCCCCGAAAACGAAGCCCTATTGGTGGTGGAGGCGGAGGCGGCGCTTGAGAATACACGGGCGGCGGCGGCAGAGAAAGCAGGCCTGGCCTTCGCCAGGAGCCTCACGAGTGCGCACCAGTTGCCCACGAACTATTTAGAGCAGATCCAGGAGGAAGAGGAGCTGGCATGGCGCGCCACGAAAAGCGCAAAGGCGCTTGACACGGCGACGCGGAAAAAACGAGCGCAGGACGCGGCCAATGAAAGCACGCGGCTTTCGGAACGGGAGAAAAAGGGAAAGGCGGTGGTCACGGACACCGACGCCGAAAAAGGGAAACGCGAGGCGCGAAGCGCGGAGGCGACAGTGTAGCTTTTAAGAAAAGTAGTAGAGTCCGCGGTGATGGGTGTCGTTTGTAGCTGAGCGCGGTTGAGTGCGGTTATTACGGATTTTACCTACCCGCAGGCGCGCGCAGTACACAGCGCAGTGATATCTAACGTCAGACAGTACTGTAAATGTCTCTTCGTAATCATATTTCCGGTTATCCAAACGACCGATCGCCCGCCAACCGTCCCGTTCCGAACAGTTTCACGGGCTCCGCGAGCGCCCTTGATTGTAAAAATAAATGTCAGTCGTGTATGGGCAATCAGTCGGCGGAATGTGGTGATTGGGAAATACTTACCTGGTTTCCGTCGTTCGCCTGGACGACGAAAACTCTTCTTCAGACAGCCGCCCGGAAGCAGACACCACCCGCGCGCCGCTTCCGGTTGTCATGACGAACCTTTCGCTTCCGTTTGGCGAAAACCGACCACCCGTTCCGCCGTGTGATTTCCTTTCCGACCCGTACCCCGGGGTCCCGCCGCTTCCGCCGCTTCGCGAGACGTTCGAGTTCGGGGACATCGGCGAGCGCCCCCGCGCGTGCGCGGGCGACCGCGTGAGTTTCCGAATCGACGCGCGTGACACTGAGCCGTACCGCGCGCGTCGCTCGCGCGTCAGCGTGTGGCACGTCTCCCGCCACCGAATCAAAACCTGCCGCGCAAACTCCACGCGACACCGCTCTCGCTCCGCAACCGCCACGACTCGCCGTTGCTCGCGCGCCAAGCGCCGGCGCGTCTTCGCGCTGCTCGTCCGCGCGCGCCACTCGTCAAGCCCCGCGCTGAGTAACCGCGTGGTGGTCATGTACGTCGCGATTAGGCGCAAGTCGTCCCACTCCAACGCGCTGCGCGTGCCTGACCGGTGCACCGCGTGCGGCGTCGGCGGCGGCGAGGAGGAAGCGGGGCCCGGGGGTGCGTTGTCCCCGAAAAAGTCCCTCAGACCTTTTTCGCTTGACTCGCGGTCCTGGGTGTTTTGGGAAGGTGACAGGGAGGGTGACCCGGGTGGCACCGGGAGAAACGTCGAGGTGGTGATGCTTTGGTCCAAGTCGCTTCCTGCTGCTGTGAAGTCGAAGGAGGAATCGTCCTCGCCCATCTCACTCGACACGCGCCGCAGCGACGCGAGCGCCAGTTGCTTGACCACCGAGCGCCACCGGCGCGCGCGGTCGGCGCTTCGCGGGGTGTGGCCTTCCTCCCTTCCCGAGTTGAGTGAGGAAGGCGGAGAGCAGAACGCGGCATCCGCGGCAGCCGCGGCGAACGCCTTTGCGCTTTTCGTGGACTCCGTCTCCGTGTCAACCGCGCCGGGCGAGAGCGGCCAGGTTTTCGTGGTGGGAAGCGGCCCCTCGCTCCACATCAAGTTGGAGGACGTCTCGCCGCTCTGCATCCAGGCGGAGAAAACAGCCTCCTCCAGCATAGCGCGCTTTTCCTTCGCAGCGAGGGCGTTGGGTGCGGTGGGACCCGCCGACGCGGGTCCCGGTCCATTCGACACCGAGAAGGGGGCCCCCGCGGTTCCAAACCCGGAGCCCGATTCGGTCGTCGTGCCGTTTGATTCCAAAAAGTCCTCTCGCTCCAGCGCCGTCGCGAGCGCGGCGCATGCGGAGTCGCACGCGTGCCACACAAGCGCGATGGCTTCCGCGACACCCACTGCGTTTTCCTCCATTTCGCTCTCGGTGACGCATCCGGACTCTTTATTGTCGCTGGTCAGGGTTTCCGCGACCGCGCGCAGGGCGTCGGACAAGCGCGCGCGCGCTTGCCTCATCGCTTCATCCGCGCTCTCGCCGCCGCGACTCGCGGTGAGTCTGTTTTTTTGAATCTCCCGGAACTGCTCCTCGTCCAGCAGGTGCAGGTTACCACTCACGCTTGGCGACGGCGACGTCGGGGCGGTTTCCATTGGTGTCTCCGTCTCCAAATCGTCCTCGTTGGCGTCTCCCAATCTTGATCGCACGGCGCGGTCGCGGAGTAACACGCCAGCGTTGAGATCGTTTTGGAACAGCACAGGCTTCGTGTCCGGATACGCCACTCGCATCTCGGCTTCGTCTATGATATCCTCCACCACCGCCTCCGTGACTCTGTGTTCCAGCTTCAACGACGCGGTCATCTCCTCCATCGCCCTTTTCGGCGAGGAACTCGGGCGATCGTCCACCACCAAAGGCGAGTTCGGGCGCAGAGGCGACGCCGCGGCTTCCAGAAATTCGCCAATAGCGAGTAGCTCGGTTTCGTCGTACGTCACGCTGCTGGTTTCGCTGGCATTCGGGTCGTCGTTCGCGCCAGCCGAGCCGCCGTCCAAACCGGACCCGGGGAAGGCCGACGGCGACAATCCCGTAAACCCGCCCAGCGGCGACCCTCGCTCGGGGGAAACCTTGAGGGATAATTTCTGTATCGCGGTCGCCAAGAATTCGTCAGGGCCGGGCAAGTCATCCAAACTGCTCGCGTCGCTCGCGGCGTCGTCGTTGTCGTGCGCGGCGGGCATGCTCGCAAACCCTGGGACGGAAGCGGTCAAGGCGAAGCTGTGTCCGAACGCGCGTGTCGTGAAGTGACCGACGCAATTTTTGCGAATTTCAAGGGCAAATTGCAGAAAAAGGAGCTCGACATTTTTGACGATGACAAGGCACATTCACGATCCTTCGCGTCAAGCACGCGTCGCGTCAGACCGCGCGTGCGCGTTTCCGTGGTCTTTTTCGGCGCCGAGTGTTGCGCCGATGTTAAGCTCGTCAGCTCGCGTTTGCGTGTTCTCGTCACTAATTACCCCCACGTCCCGGGGGGGACGAGCGTCGTCGTCGACCGATCGCACATCCACGTCACGAAGGTGGATTTCGGTGCGCGCCTTCCGGGGAAAAAAAAACACGGCGGTGGACAACACGGTTGCCACGTCTGTTACCGACCTGGAGCGGGCGAAAACACGCCATTTCGTGGAACTTGTGTTTCGCGAAAACGGGTGTTTCCACGGGTCAAGCGACGAGTCCGTGGCGAAGACCGTGCGCGGCACAATCGCGGTGGCGAAACACTACGAGCACTTGATAGAACAGCAAAAGTTCAATTACGGCAAGTACGGCCCTCAGGGCGACGGAAGCGCCGTTGTTTTTCCAGATGACTTTTTCGACCCAGCCTGGGTGGCTGGTCAGCTCTCGATGATATCTAAAATGACCGGCGTGCCTTGTGAGCTGGTGCCTGGGATGGTGCAAGTAGCAGGCGCTGGTGTTTTGGAGCTCACCGCCGGTTCCATAATGAAAACGATGTTCGAGTTAAAGTTTCTGGTACCAAACGCGGATTTGTCGCACATGGTGCGCGTAGAACCCGACTTGCTAGTGGTGGGTTCCAAAGACCTAGATACAATAAAGTACGGAGGCACCTCCGTGATGACCACGCTTCGGGAAATCACGGCGATGCCCGAGCCGTGCGTTCGTTTGCTGGTGTACGAAGAACCCGGGTTGTTGTTGGGGAAAGGCGGTATGCTGCGGATGGAGCAGGTACGTATTGTTTGGCTTTTCCAAATCCCTAACGACTGTTCGATGCTCTGTATGGAGTGCAGTCAGCAGCAAGTCTCACCACTACAACAAGTGCACCTGAGTACAAGACTGTTTACCCACTGAATATAAATCGCCCAACACAAGACTCGCGACTGACCCGTTTCGTTAACAACCGCAGATCAGGGAAACCGCGGAGGAACACAAGGAAAACTTAAAAGCGACTTGCGTGAATGTCAAGGATGAAGAATGGCTCGACGTCAACGCGCAGCGATGGTTCACGAACGTTTTCTGTGGGTATTATTGATAGTTTGTAGGTATTTACGCTTGATCACAATCGTCGTGTTCTTCATTTCACGCCAAAAAAGCGAAACCTAAAATCATAATAACTGAACGCTTTCTCGGAACCCTCGACGCACAACGTCGCGCACACGACACCGTCCACGATGTCCGCCAACGCCACGCCCGGTGCGGAAACTCGCGGGCGTAAGAGAAAGCGCGAGCGCCGCGATGCTAACGCGGGCGAGGCCATCCCCGGCCTTCTCAACGACATCGTCATCACGCACGTTCTCAGATCTGAGTCTTTCGACGACCCCGCAGATCTCGCACGGCTCCCAGCGGTGAGCCGTGTGATGCGCGATGCGATGGCGGAGACGGGGCTTCGGTCTAAGGAGCTTGGTGAGGCTAAAGCCATAGAGCTCGGATGTTTAAGCGCGTTGCAGCGCCTGCAACGGGGAGGTCGCCTGTCGCGTCAAGAACGCCTTTGCCAGGCAGCTGCGAGGAGCGGACAGCTCGAAGAGTTGAAGGCGTTGCGCGCGGACGGCTGCCCGTGGAACAATTGGACGTGTTTGGCGGCCGCAAAGGGCGGGCACCTGGAGGTGCTGCAGTGGGCGCGCGTGAACGGCTGCCCGTGGGACGAGAATACATGCACATGCGCGGCAGGGAACGGACAACTCGAGGTGCTGCAGTGGGCTCACGCGAACGGCTGCCCGTGGGACGAGGTCACGTGCTTGAGGGCGGCGGAGGGCGGGCACCTCGAGGTGCTGCAGTGGTTGCGCGCGAACGGCTGCCAGTGGGGGGAGCACACGTGCACGTGGGCGGCACAGGGCGGTTACCTCGAGGTGCTGCAGTGGGCGCGCGCAAACGGCTGTTCGTGGGACGAGGTCGCGTGCACGATGGCGTCGCACGGCGGGCACCTTGATGTGCTGAAATGGTTGCGCGCGAACGGCTGCCCGTGGAACGCGAGAACGTGCCACTACGCGGCGGAGGGCGGGCACCTCGAGGTGCTGCAGTGGGCGCGCGCGAACGGCTGCCCGTGGACCGCATCGACGCGCGCTCAGGCGACAGGACTCGGGTACATTGAGAGCGACGGAAGTTTGTCGGTCGAATCGGACGACGACAGTTCTTCTGTCGAAACGCACGACGACAGTTTGTCTGACGAATCGGACGACGACGACGAGGCGAGCGACTAGGATACCTTTTCTTTTTTAACGCGGTGACGCGCTGAGTACGCACGACCGCACCCTAAAACGGAACACGCTTTCCTACTTTTCTACTTTCATTCCGTCTCCCCGGTCTGTGGCGTCACAGTGCGCGCATCGACGACGTGCCCCCCCCCCGAATCCACCGAAACCGACACCGAAAACGCACTTCCCGCGGCTTCGTAAAGCGTCTGCGCCTTTGCGACGTTTTGGTTGAGTTCCCGCAAAAGCGAAAGCGCTTTTGCCGCGCCGCCCGCGTCGCGCGCGGCGTGCGCGTCGCTGATTTCGTCGATGAGGATTTTGTTGCGATCAAGAAGAACCTTTATTAGTCATGGCAACACGCAGGGTAATAACATTGGTTTTTGGGAACAGCGGTCGGTCAGATGAGGGATGGTGAGAAGCACAAGTCGTCGTTCGATCGTCGGGCGGTGATTCGTTTCGGTCGTTGTTAGTTGAAGAGGGACGAGGATAAATCTTTTCGATGATCTTTTCGGCCCGCATTCGCAAAGCCGGTGCTCGTGCTCGGCACGAAGGCACGCGCGTGTCGACTCCGCGTGGGCCGGGCAAATAGTCGGTGAACGAAAGATGGCGTAGTCGCACGTCGTGTCCGTCCAAAACCCGGTCGAGTGTCGCACCTGCACGGCTTTGAACTTGTCGAACCCGGGCCACAGATTTTCCGATAAAATATCCGACTCAACCGCATTTGTCTCGGTTCCAGCCATCGTGCGTGTCCGTGTGTTCGGTACAGCAGCGGTCGGTACGCCGTGTTGTCGCGCGCCCCCGGGCGCGCGCGCGAGAAAGGGGTAACGTAGCGTCTCGCGGTCCCCAGGGGGAAGCGAGGGAAGTGGCACGCTGTTCCCGGAGGCGCCCGCTTTTTGCTTTTTGCGAAAAAAGCCCACGCCAATTTTGCGAAAACACCATTACTCGGCGCGCGCCCGTCTCTACCATGTCCGCTCCCCTTCGTCGCGCCGCGGCGCTCAGCGTCCGGGCGGCCTTCCGCCCCACCGTGGGCGTTGTCCAGTGGAACCCCGTTCGGGCCACGATCGCCCCCGCGGCGAAACTAACCCCACCGTTCAATGGTACGTCCCCAACCCCGGGGATCTCATCTGATTCGCGGTGCCGTCCCCAAGTCATCGACGTGTCCCGAGATTAACATTTCTCTTCTCTCGTCCCAGGCGCCTCCCGCGGCTTCGCATCCGACTCCGACGACGACTTCAAGCCAACGACGCACGTCTCCGGCGCCAGTGCGATCCAGGCCGCCATCGCGAAGGACGTCGCGGAGAACAAGGTGCTTCTGTACATGAAAGGCACCCCCAGCGCGCCCCAGTGCGGGTTCTCGAACATGGCGGTGCAGATTCTGAATTCGCACGGCGTGGAGTACGCCACTAGGAACGTGCTGGCGAGCGAAGACACGCGGAACGGGATCAAGGAATTTTCGTCGTGGCCCACCATTCCGCAGGTGTTCATCCACGGCGAGTTCGTGGGGGGGTGTGATATTTTAAGGCAAATGCACGCCGACGGCGAGCTGGAGAAGACGCTCAAGACGGCGCAGTGAATGATGATGCTGAGAGCAGGCCACCTATGATAATAACAATTGAGAAATAATGCAATCCTAATCTACCGCGCTTCATGCCTCATCGTACGACATCGTACCCCAGAAGATCTCAAGCCGTGACTGCTGGGTCACGCGTTCCAGTCGTTGACCATTTGCGCATCTTTCCGTGACGTGAACTCCTCGCGCATGGGCTTGGACTGCGCCTCCCGCAGTTTCTGCGCCGCGCGCGGATTCAGCCCCCGGTTTTTGTTCGCGGTGTCCCGCGCATCCGCGGCTTCCAAAATCTTCGCCCGCCGAGCTTCGTACGCCCCAGGCTCCTCCACCTGGGACTTGGAAATGCAGCACCCCATCGTGTACGGGGCGGTGCGTCCACGAGGACCAGCCAGGCGGGGGGCCCGACCTCGTCGCGCGAGGGTGACAATGGGTAGGCGCGTTCGCGGAGTTTTCTTGGAAAAAAGACCCCTGACGGGGCAAAAAACGACTTTTCTGGAAACGCGACAATGAAAACTCGCGACGTGAAGCCCCGCGAGAGTACTACTACAAGACCAACCACGAGAGCTTCCGAGCGTTTGATGGTATTACCAAGACTAGTCCGCGTCGCGGGCGGTTTGTTACCCATTTTCACGGCGCGGACGCTACGGCTGATGTACAGTCAAATCACTCGCGCTCAATATACAGAAGGTACTCGTTTACGAATGCCACAAAGTTTGCGGATCGTACAAATGTTTTTGGAGCGGCGCCGAGCCGATTCTCGCCGCCGTGGCCCCAACGCTTCGACCCCGGTATCCGTTACCGGCCCCCGGCCCTGCCGGGCCGAAAACACACCCCGTGCTTGGTCGGCAAAAAATAAAATGTAACATAACAGCGCCGACGACGCGGGGTGCTTTTCTTGTGTTGTCGCGGGACGCGCGGTCGGTCGGTCGTTCGTTCGATCGATCGATTCGACGCAACGGAGACGTCAAAAAGCGAAGCGAAGGAACCGCGCTTTACTTTTTCCCGTGCTCCAGCAGCAGCCTCAGAATTCGCTTTCCAAAGGGTGAGTTTTTAATCAACGGAAGGTGCGGCTTGATGCGCTCCACGAGCTCGTTCCGCAGGGTACCGTGCGTCACGCAGAGCGACGACTGCACGACGTAGTTCCCGTACGGGTCCATCAGCAGGCGGTCCAAAAGCGGCGAGTGCATGATTTCCACGACCACGGCGTTTCGGTTCAGTTCCAGCTCGGGCCTTCCCGCGGCGCGCTTTAAGCACTTCTCCACGACGTTTGATGAAAACTTTTGCGTAGAGAGCTCGGCGTAGGTTCCTTGCAGCCTGCGCATCACCGAGGCGTTGCACCACGGGAAACCAAGATCAAGGACGTACTGCACCACGTAGTTCCCAAACGGGTCTTGCGACAAAACCAAAGACGCCTCCGCGATGGCCTCCACGAGCGCCACCCGCTGCGCGTCGTCCGCGTGATCAACGCACCGCTGAAGCACGCAGCAGCCGTGCCTGTGCGTCGCTATTTCGACGCAGTTCATACGCGCGGCGTCGTACACGAACTGGTTCTCACCAGCCCTCAGTCGTTGCAAACACCGCTGAATCACGTGGTTGCCGTTTAGATCCTTGATAAGCGTCACCACGCCCGGCCGCAGCGCCGCGGTTAACAACAAAACCTGCTCCGGGGTTTTCAGCGTTTCAACCAGTTTCTGCACCGCCCTCGTGCCGTGCGTGTTCAGGGCGACGGACACGAGGTGGGGGATGCTTTTTACGGAGGTGCTGTGGTTGGTGTGCTTGGGCTGCTTTTCACTTGTTTCGGTTCCGTCTTTTTCGGTAGACTCGCCATCCGCGTCGGTGTCGTCCGCGTCGCTCTTGGCGACCGCCGTGAGCACCGCTACCCTCTGGTCATCGGAACAGCACTCCAGCAGTTTTTGTACCAGGTAGTTCCCGAACGGGTCCATCATCAAATCAACAACCTCCTCAAGGATTTCGTCGAAACAGATAGTCACCGCGTCCAACCCGTCCTCGTCGAATTTCCGTTGCAGGAATCGACACCCGTGCTGATCCCTCGCGAGCGTCGCGATTTGCCCGAGGCACTCGCTCACGGAACCGAACCGCGCGTCCATCTCCGCTTCCTCCGCCGCGAGATCCGCGCCGTGCGCGTTCGGCAGCGCGCTTCCGGTGTCGCTTTGCAAGTGCAGGTTGCCGCTGGAGTGTGTCCTGGTGTGGTGGCCGTTTCCGTGCATGTTCTGCCCGCCGCCTCCGCTGTTTTGACTGGAAGAATCGTGGAACCCGCCGCCGTGGCCGCCTCCGCCGCCGTGGCCGCCTCCGCCGCCGCCTCTTCCGTGGCCGTTCATACCCGCGCCACCCCGGCCGCCTCGCGGGCCTTTGCCCCCGCGCGCCCCCCCGCGGTCGTCGCGACCGCCGCCACCGCCACCGACCTGGCCGTACCCACCACCGTACGACGCGCCTTTGTTATAGCCACCGGGCCCCCCGTTGCTGGCGCCGCCAAACACCGCGCCGCCGCCGCCGTACCCCCCGCCGAGCCGCGCCGGCCCTAGCGGCGACGGCCCTAGCAGCCCAGCCGCCGCGGCGGCTAGCGCGGCTTGGTCGAGACCACCCACCCCATGGCCTCCTCTTTGTTGCGCTTGCGCCTGTAACCGCAACAGCTGCTGCAGCTGCTGCTGCTGCGCGTAGAACGCCGCGGCGTACGCAGCTTGGTACACCTCCGCCATCTCGGGCGGGTGTTGCGCGGCGCCCATGCCGGCGTTCGGAGCGCCGCCCATTTGCATTTGAGCCATGTCGCCCATCGACCCGAAACTACCCATCCCACCCCCGTTCGCCGCCATCGCGGCTGCGAGCGCGGCTTGCTGCGTGCCAGGCATGCCCATGGAGCCGTCGTAGCCTTGACCCATGCCTTGACCCATCTGCTGCATCTGCTGCATTTGTTGCAGCTGTTGCATCTGCTGCATCTGCGCCTGCTGCTGCGCGTACGCGCCACCCATTTGGTCGTTCCCGCCTTGCTGCGCGTACGACGCGCCACCCATTCCATCGTGTCCGTTGTTGCCGTACCCGCCGTGGCCGTTCAAATTGTTGTGCATCCCGCCGTGTCCAACGGACGGGGCATTCGCCACGGGTCCGTTTTGAGCGCTCAACGCGTCGCGGCGGTCCGCGCCGCCGCCGCCGCCCAACGACCCGGCGCGGTGCCCCGCGAACCCCATCCGGGGGTTCTCGAACGGCAGCAGCGGCGCGGTGGCGCTTCTGCTCGGGTGGTCGTTCACACCGATCGCGCCGAACGCTTGCGTCAGCCGGTCTGTCTCACCGCCCCGGCTGCCCCCCGCCGGGTCGTTTTGCCCGTACAAACCCGCGATGTTTCCGCTGGACGAAGAATGCGGCGTCGGGTGCGCCAGCCCCCCGTTCGCGTTTACGTTTCGGTGTCCGCCGTTTCGGGACAAGGAGTCATCCCTGGTGAACAAACCGCCCCCGAAAACGGAACTGCCGCCGTTCTGTGGTGGGGAGAGGGAGATGTTTTGAGTCAGAAGGAAGAGGTTAGTTAGCGGCGGTTCGATTCCCTTGCAGGGAAGATGATGGAAGTGTTTTGTTTTTGTGTGTGATGCGCCACTTCGCGTTTTCAGACGTGACGACGACAGCGACATCTGTTGCCTCTCCGGGAAACCGCGCGTGGCGTCGATTTCTTCTCTAAACCTACCAAATCCACCGCGCTCATCGATCGGTGGAACTCCGAGTCCCCATTTCCAAGCGGTGCCGCGCTGGCGCTTCTCGGGTGCTCGTCCTCGTGCAACAGCCGCGAGATGTAATCCGTGCTGTGGTTTTGTCGGAGAGGTTTTTTTGTGGGGAGCGATGAAAAAGTGCGCGGCGGTCAGCGACGGAAGCGTGGTTTGTGCGTCGAGACGAGGGGACGGGGGTTGGTTTTGTTGGAGAATCGCGGTGAACACCACGAGGGGCGATCGCGACGCCAACCAAAACGGCCGTCGGTGGAGTAACACACACACACACAACGCTAGACACCGACGCGGACGTCGCGGCGTGTTAAAATCGATTCATGCGGCGGCTGTCGCGAATAAAGCGGCGCCGGCACGCCGCGAGTTTCGAGGGTCGGCGGGCGCGTACCTCCACGACGGCGACGAGGATAGCTGGTCACCCCCCGGGGGACCACTCTTCTCGTTACGAGCCCCGAACATATCCCCAAACCCTTCGGTCCTCCTCCACCCGACGGACAACGCAGGCCACGCGCCGGTCGCGTCGCGCACAGTGACGACAAGGCGATGGATGAAGCGCTTTTTGCTTCGCGCGAGATAAACGCGACGAAATCCGAGGCGACGAGGGTTGGACTGCTGATGTGACGTGATGGATTTGAAGGGTTTGGCAACAGCGGGGCACCTGTTTCCAGTCCCCAGAAACGACGAAGAACACATGTCTCGACCCCTACACATACCCATGTTGGTTCTGTCGCAGCAAAGATAGGCACCCAGAGCTCGAGCCCGATTTTGGCCGGCTTCAGAATTGCCCGCGCTCGGTGCGATGCCGCCCGCGGTGCACCCTGAACCCGGGGTCAGCGCGGCCGCGGTGATTTCGGGTGACGACGCGGCTGTTGCGGGGAAGGACACGGGCGCGGCGGGTGGCGCGATGCCGCTTCTCACTCCCATCCGCACGTCCCCTAGGCCTAGAGCGGAAACGCCCACTCCACTGGAATCCGTCGCCGCGGAACCCAGCGCGGAGACGGGCAGAGACGGGCACTGGCCCGGCGAGCGAGGTACCGGACACGCATCCACGAGCGCGCGAGTTACTGGTACGGCACAAAAACACCTCACGAAATCGCGTCGTTTACCCGTGTGGGAGTACGTCCAAGCCGAGCTGGGTTTAAGCGCGAGCGGAAAAGCGCACGACCCCGACATGGCGGTGGCCAGGGAACGCGTGTTCGACATAATCTGGTACATCCCCGTCGAGTTCGAACGTTTGAACCTGTACGGAAGCGCCCTCTGCGCGGACGCGGTGATTGGCGTGGTGACTAGTTTGCCCGTACGCGTGTTGTGCCATACCTGGAGGCTGGTCCAGGGGCAGGGCAGGGCGGTTTTCGGGAGCCGCTTTTTGGGCGGAAGCTGGCAATCAGGAGTCGCCGACCAATCCAAAGCCGCGCAATCGTCATCCGTCCTCGGTCACAACAATCAGTACGCCAGGGAACACCTAAGCGACTCGCTTTGGCTTTTCATCTTAGTGGGCGCCACGTTCGCGGCGGGGCGGGTGGACGTTTCCGTGCTGTACCACTACATCCGAGGCCAGGAAGTGATTAAACTGTACCTCGCGTGCTCGGTTTTGGAGTGCTTCGACAAGCTGTGCAGCTCCTTTAACTGCCACGTCCTGGACGCGCTTTCGCACAGCGCCAGGTACGACTGTCCGACTGTTTGCCTGTGGTGTCATCGACCACCACACTTTCCTCCCACCTGCTCGGTTCGAACCGGCGACGTACAGGAACCTAGTACCAACCACTAACCACCACCTACCACTCAACTTCACACAAAACGCCCGACTGTTTCCCCGTACGTCTCATCAGCGTCGCCGTGGCGGGCGGCAAATCGAAATCACACACCCTTCACACCTGGCTTCAGCTATTGTTCGACACCGCGCTTGCCACGGCTACTACGACGGCGCACACCCTGATCCTTTTAACACACGCCGTCACCCTGTCCGTCGCCATAAACTCGCACACCAACGCCATGCTTTTAGTGTTGATTTCAAACAACTTTGGCGAAATCAAAGGTACGTGTTGTATTGCATTTCCCAAATCCAGGCACACTGTTTGCCCATGCAAGACTGACACTTTTCTTTTAACAAAAAGGCCACGTGTTTAAAAAGATGGACGACGCCAAGGTGTTCACCGCGGCGCGGATGGACATCGTGGAGAGAGTTCATCTTTCCGTTGAGTTACTGTTCGTCGCCGCGCAGAGGGTCACCGCGTCCGGGAGCTTCACCATGGGCCTTGATGCCAAATTATTGAAGGATACCGCCATGGTGCTGGGCTCAGAGGTTTTCGTGGACGTGTTCAAGCACGCGTTCATTTCAAAGGTACGTATTTCCCAATCACCACATTCCACCTCCCTGATTGCCCTGTATGGAGTACAGGGCCTACCCTTTCCAATCCCGGATATACACACGGCCTGACGAGACTGACACTTTTTTTCCACAATCAAAGTTCAACGGCTTGCGCCCGCGGGTGTACCGAGGTTTTTTTCGACAGCTGTGCCGGGAACACGTCCGGTTACCGCAATCGTACAAACTCCACAGAGTGGTGGGGTTCGTTCCAATCGCACCCGCGGCGCTGTTGCTGAAAGGTACGGCCTTGCGCGTTTCCCAAATCCGACACACCGCCCGTTTTACTTCTAACGCTGGTGACTATGGAGGCCCGATTACGGGTGACTGTTTACGGAATACACATGGCCCGAAAGACTGACCCTTTCCTTTCCCCAAAAAAGCCCTCCCGGGGGTGTACAACACGTTCGCAAAGAACGCCTCTTCCGAATTTTCGTGGATGTCTTTCGTCGCGAAGAAAGGGCGGGTACTCGCGGGGTATTTAGTCACAAGGTTCGGGTTCGAGTCGTTTCTTGACGTCAGTCTGTCGTCTGGTGACGTCCGCTCTTCTTCGGAATCGAATTTGTTGGCTTCGGTGACCACGATGATGAGCAGGTTCGACGCATCCGCCGCCGACGCGAGCGCTTCGACGAACACAAAAACCGTCCTTGATTCCTTCTTCTGCGCCTTGACTCAAAACTCGCTTTCGTTCCGGGACGTGCTTTGGTTCGCGGTGGGTTTTTGCGTGTTGGTGGTGTTTAAAATGTTATTCGGAGTAGCCCTGCACTGGTTCGGGGCGTACATGCTTGATACGTTGCCGAAGGACGTGGGGGGGGACAATCAAAGGACGAGCGCGAGTCGGCCGTCGAGCAGAGCGAACTCGCCGAAGCGAAGCGATACCTCGCACGAACCAAGCGATACCTCATCGCACGAACCCAACCCGTGGCGCGACCCGGGAACGCGGGTTTTGTTCCCAACGAAACCGCCGGTGGATGGGAAAAGTGACAAGGGTGACAAGGCAAATATCAACAAGGCGAAACTCACGAGCAAGGAAAAGTCGTTCGTGGACTTTTCCAGGGTTGGCGAGAGCGCAAACGACGACGACGAAGACGACAGTTTAAAAAACGACGACTCGAAAACAAACGCGCCGAGCAAGACTGGTGAGTTTTCCGACGGGAACGAATTGGGAGACAGAGTCGTCGCCGTTCGCGGAGACGCGTCGTCTCCGTTCGCGGAGACGAACTGCACGCCGGGCGGCGAGTCGAAAAAAAACACCACCACGCCGCGTTCCGCGCCGGTTTCGCCGACGCGCGCATCGAACGAACCACTCTTCACCCCGGGGTCGCCGCACTACAAGCTGTACCCGGATTACCCGCTGAGTAACTAGTCTAGGAGGGCGATTAGGGTGGACCAAGAAGATTATCCGCTGAGTAATTAGTCCGGGCGATAGGTAATAGGAACGTGATATGTAAACGTCAAAGTCAGTATGATTACACGAGTAACTTGGAGGGCGATAGGTAATAGGAACGTGATGTAGTCAAAGTCAGTGTGATTACATTTCATGAATCTGAGTCGAGATCCTCGTCACGGCGTCACAGTCGGCGAGTGTATCGTCTCCGTCGTTCCCCACTCCTCCGCGCTCGCCCCCAAGTCCTCCGCGACTTGTCTCCACACCGTGAGTACCTTCTCCGCGTGCGCGACTTGCGTCCGCGCAAAGGCGAGCCACATCTTCTTGAAGCTCACGGCCCGGCTCTTCTCAAGCGCCACGAACTCGTCCGCGTTTCGCGACTTCACCGTGTCGTAGGTCACCCGCGCGAGCGCGACGAGCCGTTCCGCCTCGACCGTTTCCCGCTTCAGCAAGTCAACCTTGAGCATCTTGGTTATGTCCAGCTCGAGCCGCGCCAGGCGTTGCTTTTTACTCTCCAAATCGTTTACGCGCGATTGCAGGTTCGTCAGCGCCTCACTTCGGTCCGCCACGGCTCTGCGCACCGCGGGCATCATCCCCAAGTACTCGTGCATCGGGTTCAGGGACAACCCGAGCGCGCCAATCGCGGAGCGCGTCAACCGCGCCACGCGCACCGCGGCGTTTCCCATTTTACGAATCCGGGACCCTACGTCCCGCCCCTCCACCGCGCCTTGGCTGTAGTTTCCCTCGCCCCTACTTGCAGCACCGAGCTCCTCCAGCTTCGCGAGCTTCACGCACTTTGGAGTTTTAAAGAAAAGTGTCAGAATTGTATGGTCAAACAGTCGGCGGGATTTGGGAAATGCAAGACGTACCTCCAACCCGAGCTCGCCCATCGCGTCGCCGAACTTTTCGTTGGTTTCAAGACACCGACCGGCTTTCAGGGACGCGATCGCGAGCTCCTGTTCCAAACGAAACACGCGGTCGCGCTCCTCGGTGAACACAAAGTCGTCCTCCCCGACAACCTGTCCCTTGCCGGAACCGAGCGCGCTGGACGCCGCCGCGGCGCCGCTCTGCGCAAGCGTTTTGAAAAACTGACCCACGCCCCCCCCGGTTGGCGAGTGACCCCCCCCCACGTTTTGCGCGAACGCGTTTGGGTTGGAATGGCCCGCGTACGGACCGGGGGGCGCGCCGTACGCCCTGATTGTAACAGGAAAAGTGGTTAACGTCTTGTATATCGCGATGGCCTGGTCAACAGTCACCAGCTGAGAGATAAAACAGGGAGGCGGGATTTGGAGTTGGGAAAGCCCCGCACCCCCCGTCTGAAGTCGCCCGCATCGCGGACGAGCTCGCGTCGGACGACCCGGCGTATCCGCTCTCGTGCGCGTACCCGGCGCCGGGCATTGCGCGCGACTCGACTCCCGCCGGTTCGCGAACCAGCCCGAACCGCGCCCACCCCGGATCCCGGTCCAGGTCTTGTGACGTGAGGAACACGCGTAACTCCTCCGAGTGTTTTAAAACCGGGTGCTTTGCGAGTCTCGCGAGGTAGTTGTGCAGCTGAAGCGTGCGGTCGCGCACGAAGTCGTCGTTACTGATATCAAGCAAAGAAAGTGTCAGTCGCGTGTATCGCGCCGTGTGGACAAACAGTCAGGGCAGAGGTAAGACGTCCCTTCGCAGGACGAGTATATCGCGATGTATGGACAACAGTCACCAGCGTTAGAGATAAAACAGTAGTGGGCTTTGGGAAAGGCCAAGGCCATACCTCGACGCGAGCGGTTTCTTTTCCGGGCGCGGCGGGACGAAGTAGCCCTGCGATTGTGAACGAAAAGTGTCAGTCTTGAGTCTTGAGTATGGGTGTACTGTATGGGCAAACAGTCTCCTTGTGATGTATTTGACAGTGTGCCTGGATTTGGGAAACGCGCAAGGCCGTACCTTGTGCGTGAGTTGCAGCGCGTCCGCCAGGGCGACGAAGTCCCGGAACCGGCGCCAGGTCGTGGAGTTCGTGGAGTTGGTTTGTTGTTGCGAAAGTTCCCCACTGGAAACACACACGACCTTGTACGTCACGATCTTTTTGCCGAAAGGCGAACTCGCGGTGCTGCTCATCTGCGGATCCGTGACCGTTATTTGCAACCCGGTTTTGCCGCGCGCGCTTGGCGATTCCACGATTTCGCTTGAGTGAAACCCGCTCGAGCCAGCCCTGCTCGGGTTCGAACCGCCGCCTCCGTTACCGCCGTTACCTCCGCCGCCGCGCGAGTAACCAAGTCGGTTACTCTCACCGCCAACACCACCATCAAGCGCCACGGTGTTCATCATCCCCGTGTCCGACATGTTCGCGCCGAACCCGGGCGCTTTGCCCGATTGACCCGCATCATGAAACTGTTGACCCGCAGCATCATGTAACTGATGACCTGCAGCATCATGAAACCCGTCCGGCGGCCTGCTGTACATCATCGAGTCCGCGTAGCTGGGGGGGGGTGCGAGGAGGTCACCGTAGCTCGCGCCGACCGCGCTGGCGCTCGTTCCAGACGCGGGGGGAGAAGACGCGACGGACGTTTTCGTCGGCTCGGGAACGACCGGCGGAGATAACAAAAAGATTTCGCCCGGTACCGACCCTGGCCCCGTCCCCGGTTGCACCTCTGCTGCGACGTCGTCCACAAGACCCACGTCACGCATGGAAGGCGTGATCTGTTTTTTTGATGGGAGAAGGCGCGTTGTTAGCGACGAGCTTGAATCCTCGTGAATCCGTGAAAAAAAAAGATTCAAGATTCTTTTCGGGGCGAAGATGGCTGACGAGATTTAGGCGCGTGTTGCGACCGCGACGTCTTCCCGGGGGTTGTCCCACGGCGTGGTGGGGTTTTGTACGCTCGCGGCGGTCCGTGCTCGAATCGCAGTTGCAACACGTACTTCCTCATCCACACGAGTCGTCTCCGTGAACGGGTTATCGTGTGAAGACGACGACACCAGCCGGGCCCCCGCGCTGGCGTGGAACGAATCCGTGGTCGTCACATCATTACCAAAGCCTTCGTCCAGGGGCCCGACGGCGGTCATGACTCTGGAAACGCGCGGGTCTCAACACGCGCGTCGCACAGCACACCGCACTGGTGTGTATGTTTGGAGCGCGCACACAGTCCGAGTCGGTCGGACGACGCGTGCGCACCAATGAAGCAAATGAGATCTGTTCGACTTGGCGTCATTTCAGTTTCGAAACTGACTAACTCTGTTTCGGGACGAAGAGTCGTTCCCCGATCTTCGTTCTGTGGCTTGCGTGTCGGTCACAGCGAGACGCGTCCCCGACGCGTAGACGGGTTGTCCCGCGGGGTGGGTTCCAGATACGGTATCAAGGCGGGTTTTAGGGGTTGGTGGGTTGGTGTGGGCCACGTGCTTGGGGCTGGCGGGCGCACGTGACCCACGGCCGGGGGCTGGGTAGTTAGTTTGAAAGCGAGTTTGAAGGGAGTCGGCCGTCATCATGCACGCGCGCCATCCCCTGAAGCCGGACTTGCACCACGCGGACAGCACGTCCTTGGCGATGCGCACCGCGCAGCCGCGGCACAGCTTCAACACATCTTCGTCATCAATAGGAACGCACGGCGGTGTGCCTCCATCCCCGAGCGGAAGGAACACGAGCCACGGCGGCTTCCGAGGAGGCGGGACGTTTTCTCATTCGCCGAGAAGTACTTTGAGCGGGTCGGGAAAAGCGCGCGGGCGACGAAAAAAACGGTACCCCGTGCTTTTCTTGCTCGGATTGCTGATGACCGTCTGGGTCTTCGCCCCCGCGATTCACCACGTCGTGACTGGGATACACAAGGTGTTCATTCGAGGTTTGCTTTTCAAAATAGACCGGCCTGACGTGTGTTTGCCGAGCACGCCGGCGCCGAGCGACTTGGCGGACGACGATCCTATCGAAGGACTGCCGGCCGCTGATTTAACCGACCTCCCAGGCACGATACCCACCGGCCGACCCGCGAAAGTGGGAATCATCTCCCTTTGTGACCACAACGTGGACGCGATATGCGCCGCCTCCGTGGCGAACAAACAGCAATACGCGGACAGGCACGGGTACGACGTGATCGTGGACGGCGACGTTATAGATGAGACGCGGCCGACGTCGTGGTCCAAGCTGCTCGCGATGCGCAAGTACCTGCCGTACTACGACTACCTGTTTTACGTCGACGCGGACACGCTCGTGACGAACCCAGAGCTCAAGCTAGAGGATATCGTGGATTACGGGTACGACCAGATCCTCGCTGCGGACCGGAACGGCCTGAACTGCGGGGTGTGGCTTATAAGAAACACGCCGTGGAGCTTGTGGTTTCTGGACGAGATGTGGGCGCAAACGCAACTCGTGAACCCGCAAACGTTCGTGCTGTTCCACTACGAACAACGCGCGATGCACTACCTGTATCAATCAAAAGTATGGACCGCATCCGTGAAGCAGCCTGCGTACCAGCAAGCCAACACCGTCCGGGCGCGGACCAAGGTAATAAACGCGTGCGTGTTCAATAGCTACCCCGCGTGGTACAGGAAAGACGACTTCATCGTGCACCTCGCCGGGTTAAAAGGAATCGCGAAGTGCTTGACGTTCCGGCATTACTACCAAAAAGCACAGCAAAAGTTCGCGCTTAGCGGAACAAGCCTAGGCTCGGTGGGCGAGGAAACGGACGTGCCCGCGCCGAGCTGGGGGACGTGCTTCTTCGGGAGGATATAGCAGGGTTGATTGGATTTATTTTTGTGTTTTTCGTCGCAAGTCAAATATTCGTCTCACAAGGGGTCCTTAAAATCGATCTCATCTAGACACATTACCAGCGCACCGGACAAGAGATGTCGAGCGCGTCGCTGGTTTCGCGTGGCGCGCTCGGCGTGCGCCCGACTTCAGTGCGCCGGCGAGGGACTCACAGCCGTTTCGCCGTCGTAACGGCCGCCGCCAAGGACACCGCGAAGGATGCGAAACAGCGCGCTTCGTCACCGAAAACCAAAACCACACACACCAAAACCACACAAACCGGCGTCGCGGTTCCGACGTCGCCGTCGCCCGTGCCCGCCGCCCCGGTGGTGTTCGGGGGCGGCTTCGGGCTGATTTTGGCGCTCGGTTTGCTCCGTGCGTTTGCGAGAAACAAAAACAAAGGCTCGCTCGCTTCGCTGGAGGAAAGGGGCGCGCTCGACGAAAACCGTGATGTGGATGAAGCCAAGTTTTACAAAGGGATGATGAAAACGGTGCGCACGGTGCGCGTGCCGGAGCTGAGTGAATCTCAAATTGTCGCGGCAAGGGAACGGCGAAGGCAGAGCATGCTGAACGACAGCAACGAAAGCGTCGGCGCTTCTGACAATTTGAAGAACACGCAGCTTCCGAAAAACCACCCGTTCGCGACGAGCGAATCAATCGACGCCGAGGAATCGCGAACGCAGTTTGAAAAAATTCGAGAGATGAACAAACCGCGCGGGCGCCAGCGGGGGACGCCGCCGAAGTGAGTCGGTCAGGTTTGATGGTACCGATAGTACTACGGACTGTATACCGTATGGCTATGTGACCATATACTGCGCTACAACTCGGTTTTAAAGTCGGCGGAATACTCGCCAACCTCCACCTCGCCGGCGCTGAAAAGCGCCCCGTGATCCTCCGGTGGTTTCGTCCCAATCGATGCCAAGTACGTCTCCGCGTGTATGACATCCATCACGTGCTCGTGCGCGATTGCACTCGCCACAGCCTCCGTCGCGAGCGCCACCAACGTCGCGAGCGGAGTCGGGGTATGGGTATTTTGGGTAGTTGTAGCGCTCGCCGTCGCGGCGGCGTTTGCTTTCTTCGCCGCTTCAAATTGTTTCGCCGCCGCCTTTTCCCGTCGCACCGCGGCGTGTCGTATCCACCACAGCGGGTGGAACCTGACCAGGACTGGGGTTCTTTTTAACACCACGTGCGCCGCAGCGGTGATGAAACAAAAAAATCCACCCCAAAGCGTGTACCGCTCCCAAACCGCTTGCCTCTCCAGCCTGGTTAACATCTTTCCGCCGCCGAAAAGCGCGAAGCGCTGTTCGCCGTCGTGTTCGTCGTTTGTTTTTTTCATCGTCACCAGGCTCTGTTCCATCAGGGCCAGGGTCAACTTGCCTTTCTCCAGCTCCTCGCCCATCATCGCCCGGCTTCGTCGCAGGGATTCGGTGCTCCGCTGCGCCAGGTTTAGCGCGGCGGTTTCGTTGGACGGGGGCTTGTTTTTTTCCCTTTCCGAATCGACACCGACACCACTCCGGGGTCGGCCCTCCCCCAACAGCTCCGCGCGTGCGCTCCTGTCGCTTTTTGCCGGGCGCACGGCGTGCTGTTTCACCGCCAAATCGCGAAGCATCTGCCGAATCGCGTCTCGCGCCGCGATTCGCTCCGCGAGCGCGTCGAGGCACACGGATTTGACATCGGGGCGAACCTGCTCCTCCGCAAACTGCGTGAGCTCGCGGAGTTCCTTGTCCAGCCGAGCCAGACCCGCCTTGCCGGCGGTGGCGGGGTCCACGCCGACCTCGCCGGCGACGCCGACCGAGGTACTGGGGTCAACGCCGCTCGCCCTTCGGTCGGCATCGGCCAAAATCGATACTTCCAACGCGCGCATCAATTTCACCTGCGCCTCCGCATCGGGAGGCAGCTCTTGGCGGGAGGAAGCCATGGTGGGGAACGCGGGAAACGCTTAAAGCGCCCCCGCGCGGTGACCGCAGTACTCCCCGCCGCGAAGCGATCCCAAAGAAGTCGCACAGCACCAAAGCGCGCGAGGAGTGAAGACGTTGGTGGTGGTGGGGGGCCAAATCTCATCGGGACCCTCAAACCACACGCGGGTAGTTTTGTCGAGCGCGCCAAATGGTGCGCGAATCGCGTTGATCGGCTCCTCATAAACCACGCGCGCGTCTTCGCCACGCGATGGCGAACACGTCGGACTCCGCCGCGTCACGCGCTCTCGCCGCTGCCGCTGCTTCGGGGGCGGCCGGGACAGGTACGGCAGGCGAGAGGGTCGGCCTTGGAATCAACAACGCACGTCCCGATCGATCGCCATTCGTCGCGAAAGATAGAGAGGGCTTTTCGCAGTGTCAATCCTGTGGGAATTCTCCCTCGTCTCTCTGACGCGATCGTCCCCCCCTCTCGCTTCACGCAGGCGCTTCCCTCGCCCCCAAGGGCCGCACCCTCGAGGTGGGCGTGGATGCGGTGTACGACCTTTCGAAAAGGCAGCCGGGCGAGGAAACCCCGCAGCTCGAGGTCCTGCCAATCACGATGTACGTCACCGAGTACGCGGAAAGGCAGTTCTCGCAGATCGCGGTGAATGGGCGGTACATCTGCTACGGCCTGCGCGCCGGTCAGATCAGGGTGCTTCACAAGGAAACCGCGTCGCGGGCGCTGCTAAGGGGACACACGCAGCACATCGCGGACATGGCGTTCTCGCCGTCGAAAAACTCGGATGTTTTGGCGTCGTTCGGGATGGATGGCAACCTTTTCGTCAAGAAAATCGTGGCCCCCGCGGATCCAAACGGCGACATCGAAGAGAAGTGCCTTCTTCAAGTCACCGTGATGACGGAGGCACTGCCTGGTACCGTGATGACCCCGAAAGTGCGCTGGCTTTCGAAGTCGAAAATAGTCGCCTCCTACGCAGACGGCGTGTTCATCGTGGACGTGGCCGCGGCCGCCGCCGCGAGTGAAAATACGGAAATCAGCCTGTATCTCTCGCCGGGCTCCTTCGGCGCCGAAGCGCCCGACGGCGTCACCATCGTGTCCCCGATGGCAGGCCGGCCCGTGGTGACGGACATGTCCGTTGGCCCCGGCGAGGCAGGACGGCTCGCCGTGGCGCACCACGACGGCACGTTAAGGGTCTGGTCCCAAGCCGGCGACACGTTCGTTCAAGACTCGACGTTTTCGCCCTTCGACGAGACTCCCGACGCGCCCCTCGCGTCGGTGTTCTTCGCCGCCCCCGACGCGCTCGTGATTGGCGGCGAACACAACAACCAGCTATCCATGTGGTCGCTGCCAATCGGCGGCGCCGACGACATGTCCGTATCCCCGGAACACGTCCAGACGCTTTCCTTCGCGCCGAGCGCGGACGTGTACAACTTCGCCGTTTCCGCGGCGCCCGGCGCGAGGCTCGTGTTGGTGTCGAACCTTAAGAAGCAAGCGCTGTACGCGGTGCACTTCGGCGAGGACGCCAAGTGCGGTTTTGATTACGTATCCGAGTTCTCCACAACCATGCCCGTGCTTTCGTTCACCGCGCTGCGCGAGGACGGCGCGGAGTCGGACGAACCAACCACCGGCGGCGCAGGCACGCTGCAGCTGTACTGCATGCAGACGCAGGCGATCCAGCAGTACGCGCTGGCGGTGGACCGGTGCCGGCCCGTGTCCTGCGTCGGGGACGAAGCGGTTGCGGTTGAGTCTTCCGAATACAGCAGCGACGAGGAGAGCGAAGAAGAGGAGGAGAAGGCCGTTCCGCCACTGGCCGCGGCGCCCGCCACGCCCGCGCCCGCCACCCCGGCGAAGCCGGCGAAGCAGGACTCGGCGTCCAAGCTCCTCACGCCCGGCGAGCTCATGTCCATGGCCGCGGGGGCTTCCAACGTGACCCCCACCGCGACCGCGCCGAAGGAACAACCGGCACCGAAAGCCAAAGCCGCGCCCAAAGCCAAAGGCGCGCCCCCGCCTCCCCAGGCGCCGCCGCCCCCCGGGGGGCCGCCGCCGCACGCGCGCGGCCCTCCGCCCCCCGGCCCGCCTCCCTTCCACGGCCCGCCTCACGGAAGAGGCCCGCCTGGTCACGGCCCGCCTCCTCACGGCCCGCCACCCGGGCACCTGGAGGGTCTTATCACCGGTTTGAGGGAGCACATCTACAACGACATGGCTGGTTTCTTGGCGGTGAGCGCGGCTGATGCGCGGGAGGAGAGGTACGTATTGGGCCTTTCCCAAATCCCAAGACTGTTTTACCATACACGACTGACACTTTATTTTATTTATCTCAGAGCGTCGCGCGAAGCCGCCGAGCGCGAACGCCAAAAGCAACTGCTCACCGCGGTGAGCGCGGCGATCACCAGGGACCTCCCGGTGGCGATTGAAAAAATCCTGAAGAAGGAACTGGGAAACACGGTCCCTTTGATCGCGGCGGCGCTGGCGGCGTCCAGTGGCAAGGCGGGTGGCGACAGCGATGACGCCGTCGCCAAGGCGCTGCCCGCGGCGCTCGCCAAGGCGATGGCCGCCACGGTGGTTCCCAAGTTCGAAAAAGCCACAAACGAGATGTTCCAACAGGTGAAATCCGTGTTCGAGCGCGGGATGGACGAACTAGCGGCTGAGTTGTACACGCAGAAAGAAAACGCGGTGGCGGCTGAGGTGGGGCCGCTGGTGCACTCGTTACGCGCGGCAAGTGATGAGGGTACGTATTGCGCGTTTCCCAAATCCGTCAACACACTGTTTTACCGAAGCTGGTGACTGTTTGTTCATACATCGCGATATACAAGACTGACACTTTCTTTTATTCATCGCAGTGCGCGCGGCGGCTGAGCTTTTGATGTCGGGCGACTTGGTTTCGTCCGGCGCCGGCGCCGGCGCGCCTTCGAGTTTAGCCGACCTCGAGTCGCACATGGACCCGACGATCGCGCTTGATGCGCTCGTCACTGCCGGTGACATGGAAGGCGCGTTCACCAAAGCGTTGGGGCTTTCCTCCGTGGATATGGTGGCTTGGGTGTGCGAGCGCGCGGAGCGTTCGCGGGGCGCTATTTTCGGCGCCTCACCGGTGGGTCTGAGCCAGGGCGTTTTGCTATCGCTGGCGCAGCAGCTGTCCAGCGACCTGGTGGACGAACCCAACTTGAAAATTAGCTGGATCAGGGACGCCGCGCTGGCGATCGACCCATCCGACGCAGCTTTGGCGCAGCACATGAGGCCGATTCTGGAAAGCGTGTTCGGCGGTTTACACGACTGCGCCACCCAAGCAACCACCCCGGCGAAGGTGAAGAACGACCTGCGGCTTTGCATCCACGTCGTGAACTCGTTGCTCACCGCGTGCAAGTAGTGAGGGAATGATGACACGGGATGACGAAGTTTTCCGGCGAATAAGACCACGTGATGTTGGGTGCTTTTGCTTTTTTAACGATGCATCCAGATATCAACCTCACACCCGTGATACCACATCCATCCGGCAATCCATTCATCCATCACACCCGTGATACTCCACGTCGCGCCCCACGGCCATTCGCGATGCGTCGCATCCTTCTATATCTAATCGCAAACTCACCTTCCATCCCCATCTACCTTCCCACGTTTTGCAGCCCGAGCTCCTGCCACTTCTCTGGTGCGTTGGGGTCTGCGTTGGCGGGTTCCTCGGTGTCGTCCGCGGGGGGGGTCACGCCGGGGGGGAGCGTAATGTCTGTTGGACGAGTTGGGGAGGGTTATACACGACCGGAACGAGGTGAGCCCTTTGCGTCGATTGAACCTTTTGGTGGTCCGGGATTTGCGAATTCGCGAACCGCGCGTGTGTTGGGTTCGCGGCAGCGCGTGTGGAGCACGGCACGCACCGTCGTTGGGGAGCGTATCCGCGCGCCACGTGTCGTCCACGATATCGAGCAGGTGCCCCGAGGGCATCACCGTTCGGTCCGTGCCGCTCATCGCGCGGGCGGAACTGAGACTGGACTGTTTGAAATAAAGGCATCAGAGAAAACGTCGGGTCGGATATCGAGTCCGACTTCTTTTGCAAACGGCGGCAGTCAAAGAATCCACGGCGGCGCGCCCCTGCCCTTCGACCCGTCCCCAAGCAGACTCAACACAACCTGTGGCGCTCACCCGCGGTCGCTCACACTTTTCCGTCTTCCAGTCCACCTCGCTTCACGCGAACCCTGCCGGTTTACATCGAGACAAGCCCGCGTACCTCCCCGGACGACACACCCGAAAGCGGATCTTTCGAAGCACCGCGCGTACGCCGCCCCGTTCGTTAATTTCTGACCGATGCCGCAAAAGGCGCTCGCCTCGAAAGGCCGCAAGCCCGAGAAGCTGGGTAAGAAAGCTCCGAGGGTAAACGCGAAGTGGAAGACCGCGATTCAGAAGAAGGGCAAGTTCGCGTTCAAGAGCAAATCCGCGGTGTTCGGAAACAAACCCGGGCAGTACCAAGCCAGCATCGAGATGACGAAAGAGGTGAACGAGAAGAACGAGATGGAAGCGGCTCGGCGGGCGACGCAAAGCGGAGGGAAGATGCTGGTGGTGAAACCGCCACCTGACGCGCAGGTCGAGATCAGGGGGCCGAAGCCCAAGATGAACCGGAAACAAGCCCCGGTGGTCAAAGTGCCGTACAGGTTCTAAGGATCGTCGTCGGGTCGTCGCGCGTAAGAAATAGAGTTAGAAGTATTCGGCCGGTGCGCGGGGCGTCCCCGAAATTAGAAGGTAGGTAGGGAGTTCGCGATGGAGATCGGCGAGGGTTTGATGGACAAGCGAGCAAACGAGCACCGCGGCGTGGAGCTCGTGGTGCGGTGCGTTAACGACCGGACCTGTTTCGTGGCGTTGCCGCGACTTGTGGCAAGCGCGTTGACCGCCGCGGGTTCGGCGATTCCGCTGCCGCTTGCGGTTTCGCCGCGCGCAAACTGGGCGGGGCGAAAAGAAAGTCGGACAAGGAGCAGCGAACCCCGCGTCGGCTCGGGTCATCAGTCCGTCACTGCAGCAAAGTCAACGCAAGTGAAGGACGCATCACGGAACTCCGAAGTGGCCACGCCGAGGTTCACGGCTTGGGCGGGCGCGGTCGGGTCGGACGGCGCTATCGAGTTATCCCTGGCGCTGGCGGACTGCTTGGGCTTGGTGGACGGGCAGCCCGTTTTGGTGGTCGGGCTGCCGGGCTCGCCAATCGCAACGGCTGTGGTAAGTATTTCCCAATCACCACACACCGCCTCCCTGATTGCCCATACAAGACTGACATTACTTTTTACAATCTCAGGACGTGTCGCCCGAAACGCAAAGCGACTGGGCGCTGGTCATCGAGCACGCGAACTCGTTGGAACGCACCGCGCTTTCGCAAGTAGGAATCGTAGGGGAGGACCAGGCGTTTCCGTTCTGGCCGGGCGGGGGTTCATCGAGTGGAGGGGCGCATGGAGGGGTGATTCGTTTACGCGCCACCCGCGTGTCCCCGAAAAGTGAATGCGGCGTCGCGAGGTTGGGGCTGCAAACGGAACTGCGAGTCGCGCCGTGGGTAGGGACGCCGCCGGCGGGGGGGTACGTTGTGGTTTCGGGTGGGACAGCTCCTGGTGTAACTGGTGTGACTGGTGCGACTGCTATGACTGCTATGACTGGTATGTCAGGTCCTAGTAAACCACAACCACCACCTGCGGTTCCAGTTTTGCTTCGCGCGCAGTCTTCTCGCGGGGTTGTCGTGGCGTGGCCGCGGCGTATGCGCGGGGACGGCGACGACGACGACGAATTCGGCGCCGTTTTCAAGCAACACTCCACACAACAAATTCTCGTCGCGCCCACCGCCAGTGCGTTCATATCAAAACAAACATCCATTGATTGCGGTATCCCTCACGGCGCCGTGGTGGCGGTGAGTGTTGGGGACGGCGCTACCGGCGCGGGCGAGAGTAACGCCAAGGATTCGAGTAAAAACGATTCAAACGCCGCGACCGTTCGCGTGGTGGTGGTGGGCGAAACCTCCAGGGTCGCGGACGGACACGTCGTGCTGACTCCGTGTTTGCTTCGCAAACTGGGTGCAGCGCAAGGCACACGAGTTATCGTGGTGGAGACGACTACTACGGAAGCGCCGAGCGTTTCTGAAGTCGCAAACCCTGACGAAAAAAACGATACGCCGCAAAAAAACCTGCTTCGCATAAGGCCGGTGCTTTCCGGCGAGCCCAAAGAGACGACTTCGAGTGACGCAGGGACACCACGGAAAAGTTTCCTGGAAAAACTGGAAAGCTCGCACCTCGCCGTGCTCGGTATCGACCGGCATTGTTCGCCTGAACAACTGGAGTTGGCGCTGGGTACGCTGGTCAACGGCTGGGTCAAAACGGTTTGTCGATTTAACGGTTCCGTGCTCCCCAAAAAAGACGAAGATGAAAACTTCGTCCCCGTTTCCACCGAAACGGTTTTCAAGTTCCGTCTCGACTCCGAGGACGGCTCCGGTGACAATGACGGAAACGAAAAAACAAGCACCAGCGTTTCCTTCCAGCTCGAGCTGCGCGCGGCTGGATCGGACCCTGTGGTTAAACTCTGGACTAAATGCGGTGTTGCCGAGTTTATGAAAACAACTCGCGTGGAACTCGGCGATTGCGTTCCCAAAAAATTTCAAAAAGAAAGACCCAACCGTGGCGGTCCTTCCAACTCGAAGTTGTTCGGCGACGCCGTACGCGTGGACCCTTGTTTGGGTGTTGGCGATTTTTCCACAAGACACGAGTGGAATGACGAGTGGAATGATACCGGTGATTTCGTAATTCGTATGAGTAATTACTCTGTAAAATCGGCAAACACCGCCGACGACGCGCTCGGCGCCGCGGTGGTGACCGAGATCGCGGCCGCCACAACTCGATTGGCGTCGATGCTCGCGTCAAACACGCCCCGAAACTATCGCCCGTCAACCGCGGGCGCGTTGCTTTACGGCAAACCCGGGTGCGGCAGAAGTGCTTCGGTGTTGGCGGTGGCAAGGCGGTTACGGGACGACGTGCACGTCAGCGCGTGCGTCGTGGTGGTGGACTGCGCGAAAGTTCCAGTAGGCGACCCCCGGCCGGCGATCGCGGCGCTGCGGCACGCGGCGCGGGTGGCGATGAAACTGGCGCCGTCCGTGATCGTGCTGGACGACCTCGACGTGCTCGCGCCTTGCGACGGTGGCGACGGTGCTGGCGAACCAGGCCAAGTATCGCACGGCCGGATCGTGGGCGAGGTGCTCGGCGACCTCATGGACGCCACGTCCGGGGATGGGCTGGTGGCTTGGATCGCGACCGCTAACTCGCCCGCGTCACTCGCGAAACCCGTTTTGATGGCCGGTCGTCTGGACCATGTCGGCGAGTTGCGGGCGCCGGATGGTGGAGACGGCCGGGCGTCACGGCTCGCGGCCGCGGCGTACGCGCGCGGAACCCCGGTGTGCGAAACTTGTGATTTACAAAAGATCGCGCGCGGCACGGACGGGTTCGAACGACGGGATTTGGATTTGTTGGTGGAACGCGCGGCGGTCTCGGCGGCGGCGAGGAGTTTCGGTTTGAACGGAGAAGACTTTTTTGTCTCAAACTGTGACTCTTTCGGGAGACACGAGAACGAAAACGCGTGTGACCCCGGGGGACTACGTTTGGGTGGTGCACCGCGCACGGCGACAGAGAGGAATACACGGACCGCTACGTTACAAACTCGCGACCTTTTGCGCGCGAAAACCGGGTTCGCCGCGGCACCCGACCGCGCGCTTGGTAAGGACGGCGGCGCCGGTTCGAAAAAAGGTGATTCAAAAAAATCAACCGGGCCCACGTTCGCGGACGTCGGCGGCTTGGCCGAGGCGAAACAACTACTTGACGAAGGTTCGTGTTGGGCTCATCTTTCCCAAATCATAAACTCCACGTTTTATCTCTAACGCTGGTGACCGTTGTCCATACATCGCGATACACGCGACTGACACTTTCTTTGTTTGGTATCAGCGCTTTCGTTTCCGCTTTTGCACGCGGACGTTTTCGCGCACGCGCCCCTTCGCCTCCGCACCGGGGCGTTGCTTTACGGCCCACCGGGGTGCGGCAAAACCTTACTAGCGCACGCCGCCGTGAAAGGCGCCGGTTTGCGGTTAATAACAATAAAAGGCCCATCGCTTTTGAACAAGTACATCGGGCAAAGCGAAGCTGGGGTTCGTGATGTTTTCAAGCGCGCCAAAGACGCGTCGCCGTGTTGTTTGTTTTTCGACGAGGTGCGGGGCTTTCCCACTCACCACATTCCGCCTCCCTGACTGATTGCCCATACTCGTACCAGAAGGGACTTTTACCTCTGACTGTTTGTCCATACATCGCGATACACTCGTACCAGAAGGGACTTTACCTCTGACTGTTTGTCCATACATCGCGATATACAAGACTGACACTTTCTTTTTTATCGTGCCAGTTCGACGCCATCGCCCCCAAAAGAGGACACGACACCACGGGCGTCACCGACCGCGTCGTCAACGCGTTCCTCACCGAGCTTGACGGCGTGGAGGGTTTAACCGGCGTGGTGGTTTTAGCCGCCACGTCAAGGCCAGACCTAATAGACCCCGCGCTGTTGCGACCCGGCCGTTTGGACCGAACGCTTTTTTTGCCGTTTCCAAACGAACGCGAACGGCGCGAGATTCTCTGGTCCAAGTTGAACGCACCCGAAGACGATACCGATACCCTGAACCTCGTCGAGGTGGCGCGCCGAACAGACGGGTTCTCGGGCGCCGATCTCGCCGCGCTCCTTTCGGACGCCGCGCGACTGGCGGAAACCAGGGAAGGCGCCGACGCGAGCGCCACCGCGGAGGACGTTGCGGCGGCGCTTCGCGGCGCCAGGGCTAGTGTGAGCCAGCGTGAGCGCCAGCGCCTGGAGGCGATATACGCCAGGTTTCGGGGAGACGAATCCAACACAAACACACGCGAAGGCGAACGAGGGGGGAGGACGGCGCACGCGTGAAGTTGCGAAGGTTGACGCCATGGATATCGGCAAGTAATCGTTGTTATTCAATCATTTTTCACGGCATCCACACTCGCTGCACAGCCATTTGTTTTCGTAGTCTACACAGTCTAGCTTATCCTCGCACTCGTTGCAGAGAGTTTTCCAGATCTCTTCCTCGCATACCTCGCACGTCGCGCAATCGACCACGTGCTCGGCTAAACAACTCTCGCACATCGCCTCTTCGCAATCTTGGCAAGGATACATGGCAACGTTCTCCTCGCACGCGTTACACACGAAAGCGTCGCAACACTTGCAGAAATGGAATCCACCGTCCACCATGTAATCATCGGAGTACGTCTCATGGCAAGAAACACACATGTTCGCTTCAAAGGTGTCGATGACGCAGCCACATATGCACTCCCAGAGATCAAAACTGATTTTTTCTTTATCAATTTCGAAAAAGTTTTGGTCGACCCTGAGGCACTCCCGGAGTTCATCAAGCTGGTTGGAATCGTCTATGACGCAACCAGCTAGGCGCAGGCATCGAAGACGCGTATCCTTGGGACGATCGGGCATACCGATATCCCGCAAGAATTCAAGGACAGTGAAATCACTCACCCCTGTGCAGTTGATGAACTTTAAAGTTTCAAGCGAGGTGAAAGCGAGTTCGTGGGCGATAGCAAAACCGCCGAGGTTCCACAAGCCAGTTCCCGCGAACGACCGCGGGGCGTCTCGTATCTCCAGGTGCTTCACGTCGCGGCAGCATCGCAATATTCGATGGAGGCGCTCGTCCGTGATCTTCTGGCCGAGCTCGCCGTCGAGCACGACGTTGCAGGAACCCCAGCCCCCGTCACTCGTGGCGACTTTTCTCCACGTCCGAGAAACTGTGGCGAGTGCGAGGCGGCCTCTGGTGTTTTTGACGTGGGCGAAGACCGCTGCGGCGACGCTCTCGTCGACGTCGAAGGTGGGTGTCAGGTCGTTCGCATCGACCTGGGTCGTCTGGTCGCGTTTGGTCTTCGGACGGCGTTTGCGAGGAGCCATGTTGGAGTGACGGGGTACGGGGGCGGGAAGGCTTGAAGGGCGCGTTTTGAATAACAGAAAAGAAGAATTTTGGGCAACACCGTTTCAAAAGTTACGAAGCCTTCTTCCCTGGACCACACGAGTATACATCGACCTTGGGACTCCCGGCTTTTTCGAATCAGGAAGGGCAACGTATTTCAAAAGGGGGTAGGTATCCCATCGTTGACGTTAATCATCACGCCACGGTTGCAATCAAGGCACCAGCATCCTGACAGAAACGACAGAAGACGTATTTCTTGAGTTGAGTTGTACTGTAGTCGAAAATTACTCATTCGTGTTGAATCGGTGGGCTCGTGCGAGGGCGGCGGACGGCTATGGGCTACGTCCGCGCGCCGCTTCGGCGCCGCATCTAATGCTAAGCTATTCTACTCTATTCTATTCACTCCGTTTCCGATTTCGGAGGAGATTTTTCGACGCCACGCGCGACCGTCCAAAAAGGTCACGGTCAAGCGCGGGTCCGTCGTGTAATCTCGTGTTTATTCCTCGCTTTTGGATTTTCTAAGTTGGTTTTCCCCCACGTTTCCTTTATTCCCTTCCTTTCACGTTCCTTTCCCTCACGCGTTCGCGATGGACACCAAGATATCCAGCGCGCTCGTGTCCTTCTTCGGGCGCGTCTGTTTCATCTCGCATTCGCCTCCGCGTTTTCGCCCTGCGCTCCGCGTCTTTTTCGGAACCGACCCGGAAAACACAGTCGCGCCTTCCGCCGTCGTTTCATCCGCGGCGCCCGTCGCAACGGAATCGGACCCGGCGTCGTCGGCGTCTGGACCGCGCTTGCGCTTCGCATACTTCGCGTTCGCGGTTGGCTGGTTGGGGAGCGCCGCGGGCGCCGAGACGATGCGGGGCAGCTCCAACGACAGCTCATTGGGCACACCATGAGCTCGGTTTGCAACCATCGACGGGTACCGATGCGCGGGAAGTCGGTACCCTGCCTGGGATTGTTGGTACCCAACCGCGTTCACGCCACACGGCGTCGGGCCCTGGCTTTGCGACCCCGGGTACGCGGGAAACGCATACGGTGCCCCCGGGTGTTGCGGAACCGGGAAGTGCCGGTGCCGCCCTTGGTGGTTGTGGTTGTGCGTTTGGGTTAAAAAACGGCTGTCCCCGACGTGGACGTGCTGCGTCACCTCCTCCGCGGTCGTGGAGAACAAAGCGTGCGTCGCGGTGGGGTGCGTCACCACGTGCGTTGCTAAATTCTTCGCAACGGACTTGGCGTGAAGGTTCGTGACGGGCACGCCTCGTTGTTGACGCATGCCTTGTTGTTGATGCAAACCTTGTTGACGCGCGGCTGGGTGTTGTTGAAACCCACCACCACAAAACACAGCCCGCGTGTCACAACCGCTCATGTACCAACGCGTCCACTGCTCGTGCGCGTCGAGATGCGCGCCGTACGACGCGGCGGCGTTTGCGTTTGGGTTGGGATTCGCGGACGTTTGGTGCGGGCCCGCCCCGCGTTTGTGTCTCACCGGCACCGGCGCCGCGCAGTTGTGCACGGCGTGTTGCCTCTGCGCGATGCACATCGCGGCAGCCGCGTGTTGCGAGCGCGAGTGCGCCGCAGCGGCGCCTCCAGGGCCCATTAACGTGGTCGTGCCGCCCCCCGATTCGCCGTAATCCGCGGGCGCGTAATCGGCGCCCCCCTCTTCCCTCCACGGGCGCGAGCTCGCGGCCGCGAGCGCGCGCTGTTGTTTCTGCTTTTGTACCTCAAACGCGCGTTGCGCCGCTTGTCGCACCTCCACCGAAGCCGGCGGGGCGTCCGAAACTGTTTTGGAGTCGGAAACCTCCTGCTCTTGCTTGTCATCAAAAACGTCGTGGGAGTTCGATTTCGGGGACTCACGACTAATTGCCCCTACGGCGAGTTCGTTTCCGATCAGAGTTTCACTCTCCGGCGATTGCCGTTCCGACTTTGCGGTCACCCCGTACCCCAAGTCACCCCGCACCAGGCTCGTGAGCCGGTGCAGCTCCATGAGCTGGTGTTCGAACTCGGCTTGCTGTCGCAGCAGCATGCGCTGCACTTTCACGAACTGCGTCGCGCCGAGCGCGACGCGCGTCGCCAACGCGCTCTCGCCGATGTCGACGTCGTCGCGCGCGGCCGCGCTGCTCTTGGTGAGCACCAGTTTCGCGCCGTGCGAGGAGTTCTTCACGCCGGATGCGCCACCGGAGCCCAACCCGCCACCGGAGCCGCTTCCGCCGTTTCCGGACCCGTCCGAGCCCTCGCTCGGGGTTTGTTGCCGCTCGACGAAGAACCAGGGGTAGGTTTGGGTATCGAAACCGCCGGTCCCGCGACGCGCGGGGCGGTACCCGAAAGTTGGAGGGTGGGTAACGTACCCTCCCGCGTTGTGATGGGTTCCAGTCTGAACGAAAGGCCCACCGTCCAGTACCGTGTACGGGACGCCCTCCATTTGCTGCAGCCGGTGTAACAGCGCGCTGCCGTCGGTGGCGTTTTGATGCGTCTGATGCGTCTGATGCAACTGATTCGCCCGATGCGCCTGTTGTATCTGATGCACCCCGTTTCTCTCCGCGGTGTCGTTCGTAAGCTCGGACGCGCTCGACGCCAAGGACCCGCCCTCGCCAGGGGAGGACGCGTGCAGTCCACCCAGGGGCGGAGATTGTTTCCCATCAGACCGAAACCGACGAACCTCCAAATGCGATTGTTGTGCAGGCAACCGCGCGACAGACGGGCACCCGACGCGCGGCGCGAAATCCAACTCGATTCTTTGCTCGGCAAAACCCACCCCGAGGCACCCCTCGGCGGCACGCGTTGCCGCGATATTTTCCCCGACCGCGTGTTTCGGGGAAACCCCGTGCACGATCCCCAGCCCCGGGTTGGTGCGCCAGATTTCACCCCCCATCGTGCCTATCTTCCGGCCAGACACATCCTCTGTCGTCGCGTCACGCGCCGTCGCCCTCGCGAAGCTCACCGCGCGTGTCAAAGTCCGGCCTTCCCGTTGCGTTTTGTGCGAAGCCTTTTGGGGATGTGGAGATGGAACGGTTCGCGAACGCGGGAAAGGTCAGTCGGGTTCTTCTTGAGAGCGACACGTGCGACGATAGGTACACGGCATGACCAGGACGGACGTACCTTCAAAGCACTGGGCGACCCTGGAGACGTCCTGGTTTGCGTCGCGGGGGTTGTCTGGATGGTGGGAGACGCGGGAGGTCAGCACGAGGAGGCGGCGGTTCCCCACAAAACCAAATGGAAACGGAAAAGAACATCCAGGCGAAAACAAAAAGCGCATCCCCCCGGGGTCGGATGCGGCCGCCCACACGCCCGCCGACGTTCCACACGCCACGTTTTCTCACCTGCTTTTTACCCATCACACCCGTGCTTCTCCACGTAGGTCCCATCGTGCGAAACTCGACTCGTAAAGCCCGGAACCCTAACTCAACGCGTGTCCGTCCCCAATCACACCGGTTCGAGCACGGGGTCGCTTTTTAACCGAGGCCGTCCCGGCGCCCCACTCGGGCGAAGTCGGAAAGAGTAACCCCGGGTCCCCGAAGCGAACGTGTGTTGTCCCGGACGACCAGCTAGGTGTGTGCTTCAAAGCACGCGCAGCGCCGGTAACCCGCGTGGTCCGTGCGCGTGTCGGCCTCGTCCGCGCCGTCGCCTCTGAAGGAAGGGGCGGCCCGGGATGCACTTTTTCCCGCGAGATGCACTTTTTCTGTTTTGCTTTTTCTCATCCAAAATGGAGGCATGCTGCCGTCTATTGACTCAACGCAAGAGACAGAATCATGCTCGCGGATCCCCCCGGGGCGCTAAATATCTCTCACACTCTGACTGTACACGTGTACAGTTTGGTTGTTTCCAAGAGTTTTTCCGAAGCTCGCCTTTCGCGAGCGAAACAGCCGCAGCAGCAGAGGCAGCACGCCGAAAAAACGAAGGTGCTTGCCAAAAGCGAAGGAAACAATCTGGATTATTGTGTGGGGCACGCGCGCGGGGAGCTGGGGTGGCTCCCTGCGCCCTGCGGGATGGATGGCCGTGTTTCTGTGGGTGACAGACGTGACAACCCAACCGACGTCAGACCCAAACTCGGGTTCGCGGCGACCCTAGGTCCCATGCCACCCACGGGCGTCGCGGCGCCCCGACGAGAGGTTGTGCCGTCCATTGGAAGTGGGATTGGACGCGAGACACGAGACACGACGACGAGTCCTCCCGTTGCGTGTGATAACGCGCACCAACCCACAGCCTCAACGTCGACCTCGTCTGACGCACCAAACGAGCGCCTACGGCGCGAGCTCAACGCCACCAAACATGAGCTCGTCGACGCCACGGCCGTGGCGCTGTCCGGGATGGAGTCGCACGCCGAGCTGGTGTGGGCGCGGCGAGATCTGGCGGCGCAAAGAGAAGCGGCGGTTCGTTGGCAAAAAGAAACCACAGCACGGACGCGTGAATCCTCTGAAAAAGACGACCGCATACGCGAGCGGTTACGTAAGTTAGGGCTGTGGCGTTTGATGGGACGGCTGGGTTTAGACATGAGTTTACAAAACAACTCGAGGCTCGCCATGAAAACGTGGCTCGACGCGGTGAGGCGAAGAGCGCGGATGGAAGGCGGACTGGTTACCCATACGACTCCGGATAGAAAACACGCAAGCAAGGGCAACACACGGACTGATTCAGAAAATCAAAACCCGGACGATCACGAAAACCCACTCTCGGACGACCCGGACTCTGACTCGGACGACGGCGAGCCGGGGCCGCGTCGGTGGCGGAGTTTTACGAAGCGGAAACAAACGACTGAAAAAATAAGCGCTTTCAACGACCCAGATTTGGCGTCGCGTCGAAGCAGCGTGGTGGATGACGACGACGCCGAATCCGTCATGTCCTACAGCACACTCGCGTCCACGGAGTTCGACGGAGGTGGCAACGATGACAAGTCAAGTGTAGTTTCCGAGGACGAAGGCCACGGCTTGAGGTTTTTGGAGTTGAAGGGTTCAAAAAACAAAAAGAAACACTCCTACTCCACGGCAACAACCGCGGCTCCCGGTCTGCGTCACGCGGACCTGGCGCGGCTCGCCATGTCGGTACCGCCGTCCGGACCGATTGGCGGGGTGGGCTCCGAGGCGGTGCTTGCTTGGCGGGAACGCGCCTCAGCCGCCGCCGCCGAGCTCGAAGCGATGAGCGCGGCGAAGTTCGCGGCGGAGGAGGAGTTGCGCGCGAGGCGGCGAGTGGAACGCGCCACGACTTCCAAGACCGCGGAACAGGAAGAGGTGCTCAGGGGTGAGATCGAAACCCTGCGTTGTTCTATTGCGGCTGGCGAGCAGAGGCACGCGACCCGGCTTGCGAGTGCAGCGGAGCAACACGAGCTTAACGTTAAGTCCGAGACGGCGTGGCGCGAAAAGCTCACGGCGGAAACCACCGCGCGAGACGATTTGGAGAAGGCGCACGTAGCGCTGAGGGAGACGCAACGCGCGACGAACGAGGAGCTGGAACAAACGCGCGACGCCGCGGTCCGCGCCGGGCAGGCGTTGGAAAAGGAACTAAACGCCGCGCGCGTCGAACGCGACGCCGCGGAGCTCGCGGCGCGCGAAGCGACCAACACGTCTAGAGCGCACCATGAAGAAGTGAGCGAACTCTCTAAAACGCGCGAGCGCGACTTGGAGACGCGCCTGTTGGAGAGCCGACGCGAGATGCTGGCGAGCGACATCGCGTGGCGCGAACGCCTCGCCAAGGCGGAGAACCGCGCGGCGGCGGCGGCGGCGACCGCGGAGGCGCTCGAGCGCGAGTTGGCAGATGCGTCGCGTGAGGCGGCACTCCAGCGCGAGGCTGCCGTGGCCGCGACCGCGGCGATCGCCACGGCAAGAGAGACCGCGGCCGCGGCTGCGGCGAAAGCGGCGTCGGCGCGCGAGGCGGCGGCGGAAGCGGAGGCTGCCGTCTCTTTGGCTTCTTCCTCCGCGTTTTCGTCGCGCACGGTGGCTGAGCGCCTCGCGCTGGAGAGCGCCGCGGCCGAGGCGCGCGCGTCTTCGGAGCAACGCGAGAGCTCTTCGCGCGAAGCGCTGGACGCGGAAAGGAAGCTCAGAGCGGACGCCGAGTCGTCGTTGAGGGACACGACGCAGACGAGCAGGGCGAGGGAGACCGGTTTGGAGGAGGCGCTTCACGAGGCTCGCGAAAACACGCGCGCGGCGTCCGAAGCGCGCGCGGACGCTGCGAATGCTTTAGCGGCGAAGGAGAGGGAGTTGGCGGACGTCGCTGCGCTAAGAGCCGCCGCGGCGGAGGAAGCGACGCGTGCTCTTCTCGCCGAGTACGCGCTTTCCGAACGACTGGCGGACGTCTCGACGTCGGCAAAGGTCACCCAAGCCGAACGCGACGACTTGAGTGGCGAACTGGTTACTTTAAAGGAAACGCACGACACGCTTAGCGGCGGGTTCCAAAAGTTACGCGACGAAAACGAAACGCTAATCCGAGTGCAAAACGAAACCTCACGCCGCGACGCTGCAGTGCTGCAACAACACAAAGAAAAGTTAGAGGCAAAGGAGAGAGAGTTTGTAGAACTCAAGCGTCTGCGCGACGAAGCTGATGCTAATGCGGAGACGTGGAAACGACGCGTGGAACGTACGGAAGCTGAACTTCATGAGATGAGTGTCAGTACTGCGCGTGCTACCGATGAAAGACAGCACGCGATGGACGCGGAGGCGCGAGCCGTTTCCTTGTTGGAAACAAAATTATCGTCGCTGGATTCGACGCTGTCGAAACAAGTGGAGAGTTTGCAAACGCGACTTAACAACGCCCAATCCGCGTTAGCCAAAGCGGAGGCGAAGATGTTAGTGATGGCCCGGGACTTAGCGGAGGCGGAGGAGGAGCTTGAGATGCGGGACGCACTGGTGGCCGAGGAAGGTCGACGCGTCGCGAGTACGAAGGAAACATCTCAAGTACGGTTGATAGAAACGCGACAAGGAATGAATGATGCGGTCCCGGTCGTGGAAACGTCATCAACAGGTGTCTCCGACCACCCGATTTTCAGCAAGACCAGGAACAACCGGCACGTCGAGGTTGAGCGCATGTTAAAAGCTCTGGATTTCGACCCGAACGTTCGGGACAAACACGGCAACACGGTACGTACGGCCTTGGTCCTTTCCCAAATCCAGGCACCTACGTTTGCCCATACTCGTCCTGCGAAGGGACGTCTTACCTCTGCCCTGACTGTTTACGTAATACACATACAAGACCGAAGCTGGTGACTGTTTGTCCATACATCGCGATATACAAGACGTTGACCACTTTTCGTGCACCAATCACAGGTGTTAGCCGTGGCGGCGCAGAACAACCGGAAACGGTTGGTGAAGGCGGCGGTGCGCGCTGGCGTTCGTTTGGACGCGCAAAACGAAAAAGGGAACACCGCCGCACACTTCGCCTGCGCCTACGGGTACGAGGACATCAGTGAGTACTTAGTCAAAAAAGGCGCGGACCCGGGGATTTTGAACGGGGAGGGGAAACGGCCGGACCAGGGGTTGTGAGCGGAACGGCGCGACGCGGGGTACGGCTGTTTTTATTGAGAAGCATTGGGTAATTACTCCAGAACTCACTCTCGAGAACTCACCGCTCCACTGCGACTCATCTCCTGTCGCTTCACTGCGACTCATCTCACATCGCTTCACCTTTCAATTTCACCCTTGGAGACGCAAACTCTGCTCTCACCACCTGTCCCTTTTGGTTTGGTGTTTTCTTTTTGATCGCAAGAAAACGAGGCAAAAAAAATCGACCCAAAATCCGAAGCACGGCCTCGTCCAATCACGCCGACGGATTTGACCTACCAAGTGGAGAGTCCATCCAACAATGGGCGAAAACCCACGGCAGCGCGTGCGCGGCGGTCATTCACGCACCCTACCCGCCGTCAGGTACGCACCACGCCCACCGAACGGTTTCCATCGCGTGATGCGTTTCATACGTGCCCTCGATTCGTCGCCGTGACGAAGCGCGTCGCGTTTAGGGACACGCGGTGGCGATCGTCAAGTCAAGACACGCCGATGCCCCACACATCATCCGTCCTCACGTGCTGTGCAGTCACACACGCCGCGCGTTCGTCGCGTCCGCGCCTGTCAGTAGGTCACCGAGGTGCATTCTCACACGGCGACAAGGAACACGGGTAACAAGGGTACCACTTCATCCACCAGTCACTGACCTCGTCCCACCTGTCCCCACGTTCGGCCACCCATTTTTTCACAGACGCAAGATGTTCGCCCTCACTCAATCCGCCGCCGTCGCGCCCGTCCGCGTGGTCGCCAAGACCGTTGGGTCGTCCAAGAAAACCACGGTCAAGTTGACAGTCGTCGCGAAGAGCGAGCCGTCCACCCGCCGGGCCGCGCTGGTTGGGTTCACCGCGGTCGCCGCACTGGCCGCCGCCAAAGCCGCCAATGCCTTCGCCATCGCGTCGCAAGCCAGCAGCGGCGGTCTTTCGCGCGAGTACGGCCGAGGCCAAGCCAGCTCCAACGCGAGCATGAGCAGCTACACCCTGGAAGGCATCAACACCATGTCGCACTCGCCCAAGGTGAAGTTCGGGGTGATGTCCGACGCCCGGGCCGCGGCGGAGGCGAAGGCGGCGATCAAGTACGACGCCAAGGCGGATTTGGCGAAGGGCAAGAAGTAATCTAAATTCTTTTTGAGTTATCATCTTTTTGAGGAACGGGGACGGAGTGTGATGGAGAGAAACTTTTTGAGTAATAAGGAGTTGTGCGTACCAATCACGGCGATGACGCAACGTGTCCGACACTCGGCGGAACGCACCGACGTAACATCAGCGGTCGTGTCACGTCACGTCGCGTCACTCTCGTACAGCCGCTCCACGCGTTCTCGTGCTCTGCGGGGCGACTTTCTTTTCCGCTCACGCTTTTTGCGACCAACGCAGTTTTATTTTTGATTTTTCCCCCGCATTTGTCTGCAGTACGTCCATTCCTCCGCGCGCCGTCCCCGCCGCCGCGCGTAGCGGGTGTTCCGGAGACTCCACGGGTGCGACTGGACACGCGTGGGAGGTGACGGTCAGTGTGAATCGCAGTGAGTGATCAGTCCGCGATTGTCGGTAGCAGCAGACGCAAGATGGATCTGGATGGCGCGCGTTTGGCGGTGGAGCGCGCGAGCGTTGGGTTGGCGCACCCCGCGCACCGCGCGGCGTCCGAGCAAACGCTTATCGAGTTCCGCAGGTCACCGCACGCGTTGCCCGCGTGCCGGCACATTTTGCGTACCTCGGGTGTGGTGGAGGCGTGTTTCCAAGCCTCGACCACGTTGCGTGATGCGGCGTTGCGGGACTGGGCCGCGTTACCGCCCGAGGAGCGCGCGGGGTTGCGACAGTTTTGCTTAAGCGTTTTGCTGGGAAGTAACGATAACGCAAACGCCGCCGCCGCTCCCGCGTCCACAATGCCCGTCGTGACGTCGCAGCTAATAAGCGTCCTCGCGGTGATGATCAAACGGGCGTGGCTTGATGTTGACGAAACAAGTTTGGGAACCGGGGCGACGCAAAGCGACTACCAACGTGTCGCCCTCCGCGTGCACGAACACCGGTCCCGCATGCTCGCCGAGGCGGAACAAGCCGTGTCCATGTCCAACACCCCGCACGCCAGAGTGGTTGGGTTGAACCTCTTTTCCGCAGTAATCACCGAGTTCGCCCCAAGCACCGCGTCGCCCATGCACCTGCCGTGGGACTTCCACGAGCGCTGCCGAGTGTCGCTGCAGGTAAGGGCCTTTCCCACCAATCACATTCCGCCTCCCTGATTGCCCATACTCGTACCAGAAGGGACTATTACCTCTGACTGTTTGTCCATACATTGCGATATACAAGACTGACACTTTCTTTTTTATCGTATCAGAACGATTTTCTGAGCGCGTTTTTCTCGCACGGCGTGGGGCTCGCGAAAACCGCGGCGCAAACGGCATTTGCGCCACAAGGCACGGACGACGGCATTTGCGTCGCGTCTCTTAGGCTAATAAACACCGCGCTTTCCTGGGACTTTCAGTTCACCGGACAACACGGAGGGGGGTTCGGGTTCGGGTTGAGCGACAAAAGCGCGAAAGGAGAGAACTCGAGGGCGAGCGACGGCCTCTCCTGCGACGCGGTGAAAATAGCACCCGGGGTGGGGTGGAGGGACGCTCTGTTGTTGCCGGGGGCGATCGACTGGGTTTTCACTTTGTACGCCTCGGGCAGGGAAGCCGGGGCTGCTTCCCGGCAATCCGGGGTTGCTTCAGGAAACACACGTATAAAAAATATCACCTCTGTCACGGCGAACGCGCGCACCGCCGTGTCCAACATGTGCGCGCTCGCGGGGGACGTGTTTCCGAATAAAACGGAAGACCCGACCGAGCAAACCAGAAGGGCGCACTTTGGAAAGTGCGCGTCTTCACTATCAAACGCCCTGACACCGGCGCGACAGGTAGTAGCAAACGCGTGCGCTGGCGTGGGTGACGCGGAGGAAACCATGGCAGGTACGGCATGCATTTCCCAAATCCGCCCGACTGTTTGCCCATGCAAGACTGACACTTTCTTTATTTATCGTAAGACGGCGCGCGGTCAATAGCGGCGCTTTCCGCGATTCACGCGCCGGGGATTTTTTTTGAAACGAGTTCCAGTTCCTTTGCAGACACCGGAGCCTCGCCGACGCCGCTCGCGTCGACTCTTGGCGAGCTCACGGTCGCGCTTCTCGATGCTGGGGCGCTTTTGTTAGAAAACGAAGGCGGCGCCCTTGACGAAGCACTGCGCTCGTGCATGGAGGCTTGGGCGAACCTCGCGGAGCGGTCGCGCGCGGGGCAGGAGGTCGGGACGTTCGTCGGCGGCGGCGGCGCGGTGGACACGGACTGCCCGTTCCCGGGACAAGTGGAGACTTCGCGGGCGTGCGCCGCTGTTTTCGAGACGTACCTAAGGGCCGGCTTGGTCGCCGCCGCCTCCGCCGCGCACGAAGAAGATGACGGCCAGGAAGAGGAAGGGAAAGCGGGCGCGGCTGCGCTGGATGAACGTTTGAGTTTAGCGGCGCGGGTGGGACGGGCGGCACCTGAGGAGAGTCTCGCGTTATTATGCGCGGCGATGGAGGGTAAGAAAAATGCACTAGCCCAGGCGTTGGCGACGCAAAACGTGGACCCGAGCGAAACCTTAGAGGAGCTGTGGTGGCTCGCCAGACTCACGCCGCACGTGCTGTGCGACCCGTTCGAGGGCGAGTTCCCGCTTCCACCGGAGTCAATCGCGGAGTGGTACGCGTAGGGGCTTTCCCAAATCAGACGGCACAACGTTTCTGCCGCCCCTCTTTGACGTCCACGGCCGTCATTAAAAGGAAGTATCCTACATACAGCACTAGTGCACTGTTTTACCGAAGCTGGTGACTGTTCCGACCGATTACCCTGACTGTTGTCCATACATCGTCCAATACACGCGATATACAGTACACTCAAGACTGACACTTTCTGTTATGTATCCTAAGCACCCGGCGGTGGACCGTGAACTTTGGCGACGGCGGAAACGCGTCTGGGCAAAAGTCACCCGTGGAAACCGCGTCCACGAGCTACCTTAACGTCGTGCTGCTTTGCCTTGACGAAAACGCGCTGGCACAAGGCGCGGTGTCCCCACGGCTCATAGAGACGCTCTGCTGGGGCGCATCTCGGTGGGTGGATACGTATTTGATGCCGGAGGACGTGGGGGGATCAGGTACGGCCGTAGGGGCTTTCGCCAAATCCCAAACGTCTGTTTTGCCGACTGTCCAGAGTAATTACTCTCACACGTTGCGAAAGACTGACACTTTATTTTTACAACAAAAGCGCACGCGAGCGTGTTCGGGGCGAACCGGCCGAGTCTTTCCGCGCTGGGTTTGGTGGGCGACGGCGAGAGCCGGGTGCGGGGCGGGATCGCGAAACTCGCCAACCCGTCGCCTTTCAGTGAGGAAGGGGGGGGTGTTCACGCGGTGGACGCTTTACTGAAAGTCGCTTTAGTTGCTTTGACTCGGTTTCCAGGGGAACAGAGCGCGCAGCGCGTCGCGGCGAAGATGTTGCTCCCGGCGCTTACCAGGCGCCGAGCGCTGTGTCGCGCGTGTGGGTCGCTTGAGAGCTGGCGGTCCCTGATGGAGTGCGCGAGCGGCGCGCTGGGTGGTATGAGCGGTGGCTTTGGTAATCAGTCAGTCCCAGGATCGATCCCCACCAGTCCCACTTTTCCTCCTGAAATCCACCGGCTCGTCACAGAAGCGGTTTGCCGCGCCGCGGAAGGCCTCGCTGGGGAACAGCAGTGCCAAGAGTACATCACCCGCGCGCTTTTCGCGGCTGGGGCTGGTAAGGGCCTTTCCCACCCACCACATTCCGCCTACCTGATTGCCCATACTCGTACCAGAAGGGACGTCTTACCTCCGACTGTTTGTCCATACATCGCGATATACAAGACTGACACTTTTTCGTTCACATTCAGGTTTACGACAAATCGCCACCAATCCGGACGCCGTGAAACACCCCACCGGCGAGTTATTCGCGGTTTGCGTTTTGGAGGCGCTGCGAGGCGCCGCGCGCGCCAGCGCGGCGCGAAGCCAAGCCGCGGTGTTTGCTTTTTTCAAAGAACACTTCGTATCGCTGCTGGTGCTTCAAAGCGCCGGCGTCGTATCGGCGCAGGTGAGCATTTACCATTTACCACATTCCGCCGACTGATTGCCCATACGAGACTGACACTTTCTATGGTTGTAACTTTAGGTTTCGCGGCTCTCCCTGAAACTCACCGAGGAGTTCGTGGAGGCGCAGGCTTGTTTTCTGGCGCCGAGCAACGCGTCGGTGCTTTGCGGGCACTGCATGAAGGTAATCGAGACGTACCGAGTGTCAGGCCGGGGCGTTTTGGGTGACCATGGTACGACACAGCAACAACAGCAACAAGGGAGCCTGCGCAAGGAACGTTCGCGAGAGGCGTACAAGGAAGTCAAAGCGTTGCTTCGCATGTTAACGCACGTCTCCTCCGTGGACGCGGACGTGACCGCCAGTTCGTCTTTGGATTCCGGACCCAACTCGGAAAAACTCTCGGAAGCGGCGGAACGAGGCGGGAGCATGCGTGGCGGGTCCTCGCGCGGCGGCGGCGCGTTCGCGGGGGTGTTCGGGCCGGGCGGGGCGGGGATCGCGGGGATGGGCGGTGGGATTGGGGGGATGGGCGGTGGAGTAGCCGCGGGAGGCAACGGCGACGGCGTTGCTTTCTCACTCGCCCAGCTCCAACAAAACCCTAACGCCGAACCGATCGACGTCCCTACGGTCGTGCTTCTCGGTTTGGACTTGGTCCTCCCGTTACTCACCGAAGAGCTTCTCACGTTTCCCAAGCTTTGCCACCAGTACTTCACCCTGTTGGCGCACATGCTAGAGGCGTACCCGCGGAAAGTGGTGAACTTGCACCCGCAAACGTTCAAAACGCTGATGCGCACGTTGGAGTTTGGGGTGACGCACCTTGATTTGGAAATCGGCGCCGAGAGTTTCGCCGCGCTGGCCGGCCTAGCCACGTTCCACCACAGGGAAGTGGGGAAACACGGCCACGGCGCGGGGCTTGGGGCGCACAACGCCCCGGGGACGGGCGACGGCGACACTTCCGGCGGCGTGCTGTCCCATCTGATGAAGGTGAGTATTTCCCATGGAACACGTTCCGCCGTACTGATTACAGCCCCTCTTTGACGTCCACTCATTAAAAGGAAGTGCACAACATACATCACAAGTGCACTGTTTGCTCATACAAGTTACGAACATCACGACCGACTGACCTTTTCTTTTCCATCGCGCCAGGTTTCCATTAACCGCCTGCTGTTTGAAGACGCGTCCGCCGCGTTAGCGGAACCCGCCGCGGACGCGCTGTTGCCGTTGATGCTTTGCGAACAGCTGGCATTTAGTCAGGTCGCTGATGAGCTGCTGCAAGGGTTGGCAAGTGATACACGGGCGCACGCCGCCGTAACGGCTGCGTTACGGAATTTAACAACGGGCGGCGGGTTGACGGACCGGGTGGACCGGGCGAACAAACGGCGGTTCAGGAGGAACGTCAACGCGTTTGTGTTGGACGTCCGGGCGTTTGTCCGGAAAAACTAAACGGGTTGCGTTTCTGTGCCAGACTAACTGCTCATACGAATATGTGTAAGCGTACCCGGTGAATCCACACGGGACGACACGAATCTACACCAGACACTGCGTGCTACTAGCGACGATGAGACGAGACGGGAGTCACGAAGCGAAGCGCATGCTTAGAACTAATTATGTTAAAAAAACAAAACACTGCCTCCAACCACCAATGCCCCACCACGTTAGGGTTTCTCGCGAACAAATCGATCCCCCGACCTCGTGCCGGTCCCGGCGCCGTGCTCCCCCACGCGCGCGTGTGACCCGCCTAGTTTTTACCCGCCCGTCGTGTCCTTCCCACCGCGCGGTACCCGCGCCGCCGCGGTTTAGACAGAACGTCACCCGTCGCGTTCGGCGCACTGCCGTTCGCGACGACGACGTGTCGCGCATTTTTCCATCGCCTCGTGTCTCGCCCGAACCGCACACAATCCCGCGCATCGCCTTACCTCTGCACCACCTTCTCCAGGAGCGTGAAGTGCTTCGATTTCGACAGCGGCCTGCACGACGTCACCCTCACCGTTTCCCCGACCTCGCACACGTTTTCCTCGTCGTGAAACGTGAACTTCTGGGTTTTCTTCATGAGTTTCTTGTACTTGGGGTGCGGCACCGTTCGCGACACCATCAGCACCGCAGATTTGTTCATCGCGATGGACACAACCTTACCCTCCAGCACCTGCTTCGCGGTCACCGCGACTTGCAGGCGGTTGGTTGACGTGGAAGCGGTCGTCCTCGAGACGACACGCGTGCCCATGACCGCACCGGCGGAGAAAGCGAGGGAGCTCATCGTGCCTGGGCGGGGGGAAAGCCGGCCGCGCGCGAGGGACTGTGACTGATGACGGGAAATCTACGTCGACGAAAAACAGCGAGGCGTTTGGATGAGGCGTTTGAGCTGTGGCAAAAATAAATGTTGAGAGACAGGCGGTCTGGTCTGCCTTTATCACATGATGAGTGTAGAGAACCAAAATATGTACGTTCATCATCACCTCCCTCCGCGTCCCCACGCGAAGGCCACCGCTGCGCACCCCGCAACGCAAACCCCTGCCGCGAGTAGTACCTGCCGGTCGTGCGTCTCCGCGCGCCGCTGCAAACGCGCTAGTTCCGCCATGAGCGCGGCGGAACCGGTGTCGCCGTTGCCGTTTTCGTTACGCCGCGCCGCGTTCGCCGCTAAGTCCTCCACCCTTTGCGCCAAGTTGTTCAACCGCCCCTCTAAGCGGTTCACGCCGCCAACCTCCAGACCACCCACAAAGGCGCCGTCCGCGAACGGGTTGGGGGACGAGCGCCCTGAGCCGCCTGGGTAATTGGTGACACCGCCACCTTGGTATCCCATCCCAAACGGGGAGTGCTCCGTCGGTGCTCCGTCGACGCCGAGGAACCTGGTATCCTCCGACGCGGACGCATCCACAGACTCCGACTCCGCACGCGCGCCGTTGTGCTGCGAGTGCCCCCCGGGCGACGGCGGCGGCTTGCCTTGCCCGAACATAGCGCTGGCTCGCGGGGACCGAGGCGGCCCGGGAGGCGACCCCGATAACGACTCGCCGTTCCCGCCGCCGGTCCAATCCGTCCGCGCGCTCCACTCGCCTTCGCGTGAGTCGGTGCGCGAGGACCCCCGCCCCCCGCCACCCGAGCCCCCCCGCCCGCGACCGCTCACCGCGTCCTGTAACCGCGAAACGCTCTCCTCACGCTGCGTCCGTCTGCCCTTGCCCTTGGCGCCGGATCCGGCTTGCATCATCTTGTGCCCGCCGTTGGGGCCCCCGTACCCGCCGAACGGCGACGACGGCCGGCGCAACTCGGCCGGGTGCGGGGGCAAACTCGCCCGCGACGCCGCGTTTAGGAACTTATCCTGATACGATTAACAAGAAAGTGTCAGTCGGAATGTATGGGCAATCGCGTAGGAGGTGTGTGGTGAGTGGGAAAGCCCCGCACCTTCATCTCGTTGGTCATGTGCCTAAGCTCCTCGGTGATTTCCTCGTACTGCACTTGTTCGATGTAGCTGTACGGGATGTAGGTTTCATCTAAACCTAGTTTGGACCCCGCTTCAACAACCGCCGCGCGGACCTTTCCCTGGATCTGCGTGAACGACCGATCCAAACCCTCGATCCAGTCTATTTTAATCGTCAACAGCTCGTCGCTCCATTCCTTGGAACGGCGTTTCATAATCGCGCCGACTTCGTACCCCAAGCCCATCAACCCACCAAGAATCCGAACCCCCACCTCGAACTTGATCCGCGGACAGATCATCACGTCGCCGTCGCACATGGTTTCTTCGAACATCAACGTGTACCGGCCGTCTTTGTTCCTCATCCTGAGCCAGGAGGTACAGGTTTCGGGGTCTTCGTGCGGAGGTAGGAGGTAAATATCCGTCGTCTCGCACTCGGAGGTTTCTATAATTCCGTCCTGGTCCAGTACTTTTCGTATCGCCTCGCCCGTCACGACTTCGGAGGATTTCAAAATGTACGTAGGGTCCGCGAACCCGGCGAACGGGTTGAACGAGTTCACCACACGTAAATGCGCGCTGAGATGAATAAAAGAAAGTGTCAGTCTTTATTCGTAATGTGTATATCCGGGATTGAAAAGGGCATACTGTACTCCATACAGTGCAGTAAACAGGGAGGCGGGATATGGGTTGGGAAATACGTACCTTCGCAAATCGGGTTCGATGAACGCCTTGTACATGGGGTACACGGTTTCGGAGATCTGGTGGATTATGTCTTCCGGGTCCTGGCCACTTCGGTCGATATCACGCATCACGCGTTTCACTAAATCCAGGTGCACGCCTCCTGACACGGACACCCTCAGGTCTTGTAACGGCCGAAGCTTGTCCGAAAGCGCGTAGATGCCTTCCACCAAAATGACGTTGGACTCGGGGCACGGCACGGTTTTCGTGCCCACGCGCTTGCTTTCTTTGAACGAATACACCGGCGTCTCCACGGTTTTCCCTTGCTTCAGGTCTTGTAGGTTTTCCATGAGCAAGTCGTAATCGGTTAGCCTCGGGTCGTCGAAATTGCCATCAAGCAAAAGCGTGGCGTCGTTGTACATGTCCATCGACAAAACGCACAACCCGGGCCTGGCACGATTAACAAGAAAGTGTCAGTCTGGTATGGGCAATCAGGGAGGCGGTGTGTGGTGATTGGGAAATCCGTACATGAAGTCTTGAATTTTCTGACAAAAAACAGTCTTCCCCGCGCCGCTCGGGCCGGCGATACCCACGAGAATGGGCTTGCCCCCGCTTTGCTTTTTCAAAAGCTGAATCGCCCTTATGGTTAAAAAGAAACCCTTGTCGAAACTGAGGTCCTCGTCGATGCCGAGAATCTTTTTTTGGGGGGGTTGGTGGGGGTGTACAGATGGGGCGACGAGACGGTGAGATGGGGAGCAATCAAAAAAAAAAGGAAAAGAAAAGAGCGCCCTAAAAAAAAAAGCAGATTCGTCCGATTCGCGGCGCCACGTCCTACCCGCGTTCGTGCCGGTGCCAGTGCCGGTTCACCCCGCGTCTGAGACGTGTGTGGGATGAGCCTTTCGCATCCTTCGTGAGTCGTGGTCCACGTTTGGTCGATGACGAGTCAAACCCAACACGTCGTCCTGCGTAGGACGCCAGGTCGCGACAAGGCCACTTCGTTAAGAGCCCATCTCGGCGGCGCCGGACGCGAAAGAAACACATCTCTTGGAACGGTGTCGGCAGCACCACGTTTTGAATCGAACCCCCTTCTGAGGGACACGGCGAATACGCGGTGTTTGGTGTGGGGTTTAGACACACAGCCCCTGGTGGAGACGTACCTCGTTCCGAACGCTGCCGTCGCGTTGCCGGACCTCGGTGAGCTCCAGCTGGTCCTTCACCAGCCCCACCTTCTTGGTGGAGGACGCGCGTTCGTTGAAAGCACTGGAAGGCGCTTTTTCCGTTTCCATGCCGTCCGCGTGCTTCGCGAACAGCGCGGTGGGGGTTATGCCTTCCACAGAAGGCGGGTGGTTTGGCAACCCTTTTCCCACCGGGTCGGGTGACACATCGCTCATCGCGCGTTACCGCGGGCGAACCGCGCGGCGAGACCGAGCGGGTCGATCTGATTGATGCGCGAAGAGGCACGACAATCATCATCATGTCAGCGTTCAAAAAGGCTTTCCTTTCCGTCTCTCTTTCGCATTTTGACATGCCGGCAGCATTGGGAGGTGCATTCGGAGACCTAACAGGCAAAGAGTCGCAAGGAATGCATAATCCAAGAGCATTCGCGCGTCTTTTCAAAGGCCACGTGGCCAAGCTGACTCGGATCGTGTTTTTTTGACGACTTTTTTTCAACACGAAATGATCTTTTCTTGGGATCGCATCATTCCCCACCGCGCACGACTTCCGTCAAGCCACCCTTCGTTCCCACGAACGAACCGCCTTCGTCGACACAACGTAGTCGCACCCCACCGCCACCACCAAAACCACCCCCACCAACTTCCAAATGAGCACCCCCAGCCTCGCCGCCCCCGAAGCCGTGAACTTCGAGACCTCGTTCCACCTCGACTCCGGTGTCGAGGCGGACACGTACTTGGTGATCCACCAGCTCATGGGACGGGGACAGCTCCTCAACGCGTACGCGGTACGTCTTTCTTCTGTTTTTTCTCCGAAGTCGTTCCGTAACGATGCCTTCCATCAAATCGTCGCAGACGCGCAACTGGAACTCGCTCGAGCGCGCCCTCGCGTCGCACGTTCCGGGTCCCGCGCTCGACGCTTTTTGTGAAAAACCCAACACGAGATATGCTGACGCGTCTTTCCTCCCATCCCCGTCACCCCCCCCCAGGCCAAAATGGAAGGCGCGGTACGTCACTCTTCCCAGGAATCGCCCCAAATCGCACCTATAACCGTCCTCACCACGCGCGTCGCCGAAACCCAGCCCGCGACGGGGCTCGCAATCCACGTCAGCACGCCGTGCACGGGCCGCCGTGTCGTCGCGTTTTTCATTTCATCTCTCGCAACTAACCTTCCCATCTCTCTTTACTTCATCGCAGCACTCCGTGGAGTTCGGCCAGGGTATCCTGAACAACGGCAAGGCGAAGGGCCGGGAAAAGCGCCCGTTGACGCAGATCGAGATCATGGCCGCGGTGGAGCGCGAGAAAACGGAAAAGAAGGCGGCTAAACGAGCGGTGAAGGTTCGTGCCAGAAGACCCCCACCCCATCTCGACCGACGATCGGTAGAAAAATCCCTTGTCGCGTCAGCACCGACCCGATTCGCGCCAATTCTTTTTCGAGAAGCACCCTTTCTTTTTCCCTCGCGCTTCGCCTTCGCCGACCAATAAACAAACCCTGACCCGCCCCCCCCCCCTCCCTCCCTGACCGTAACAGGAAGCCAAGGTTGAAGCGCGCCGCGCGGCGGAGGATTTCGAACTGAACGGCCCGAACAAAGTGATGACGAAGAAGGAGCGCAAACGGCTGGACGCGGAGAATTGAGACTCGACTTTCGCGAAAGAAAAACTCACAAGACCCCTACGACCCTTTTGTGTTACGTGACCCTTCGTCGGCTTCGACGCTGTGTGCCTTTTTAGTGCGGGAACCCCACGATTTGCGACGGACGATGTACCACTAACTGTACGTCCGTCGAATAGATGTAGCACCACCTTGTAAAAACACGAGAGCTTGTCTCTGATTTCGAAGCTTCTGAATCCTGATGTCCGACTTCTCGTCTTCCTCAAACCTGTCTTTTTCTTCGTCCGAGAAGAATTGCGCGATCTCCCGCCACAACATCCGCGCGTGCCCCCTCCGGGATGCCCCCCAAACCCGAGCGTAGCTCCGATGCGTCCGGTCGCGACGCGACTGCCACGGATCACACCGACGCGCACGCAACCGTCTCGAGCTCCGCCTTCGCGCGAGCTCCGTCGTATTCACCCGCAGAGCTCGCGGGATTTCGAGATTTCGCAAAGGTGATGCGCGACGCGATCGGGGAGAAGGGTTCGTTCACCGAGCTTAAGCCTAAAGAAGCCGCGGAGCGCGGATGCTTCGGGACGCTGCAGAGTTTGCATCGGCGCGGTCGTGTGACGTTTCACGAAGACTTGTGCCAGCACACGGCGTACGGCGGGCAGCTCAAGGTGCTGAAGTGGTTGCGCGAAAACAGCTGCCCGTGGAACGAGTCGACGTGCGCAGCGGCGTGCGCAGCGGCGGCGATGGGCGGGCATCTCGGGGTGCTGAAGTGGTTGCGCGAGAACAACTTACCGTGGAGCGCGGCGACGTGCGCAGCGGCGGCGAGGTGCGGGCAGCTGCATATGCTGCAGTGGTTGCGCGCGAACGGCTGCCCGTGGGAATTAAACACGTGCAAATACGCGGCGGAGGGCGGGCATCTCCAGGTGCTGCAATGGGCGCGCACGAACGGCTGCCCGTGGGACAAAACGACGAGCGAGTCGGCTAGAGATGGCGGGCACCCCGCTGTACTGAAGTGGTTGCGCGAGAACGGCTGCCCGGGGTGCGCGGAGACGTGTGCGCCCACGGCGGTGTCGGTGCACGGCGGCGGTAAAACGCCGCTGTACACCGCCGCCGAAAAGGGCCACGAGAAGGCGGGCGCGGATGTCAACAATTTGTTTTTGAGAACGGCACGACGCCGCTGTTCACGGCCGCTGAAAAGGGCCACGAGGCAGTGGTGCGGGCGCTGATCAAAGCGGGCGTTGACGACAACAATGCAAGGGATGACGACTGGTCGCCGCTGCTCATCGCCGCTGGAAAGGGACACGAGAGGGTGGTGCGAGCGCTGACCGAAGCGGGTGCGGACTTCAAGAAGGCAGGGACTAGTGGCACGACGCCGCTGTACATCGCAGCTCAAGAGGGCCACGACATGGTTGTGCGGGCGCTGATCGAGGCAGGCGCGGATGTCAACAAGAAGGCAATGGATAACGGCGTGACGCCGCTGTACATGGCCGTTCAAAAGGGACACTCGGCGATAGTGCGGGCGCTGATCGAGGCGGGCGCGGACGTCAGCAAGGCGGATGATAACGGCGTGACGCCGCTGTACATCGCCGCTCAAAACGGCCATGAGGCGATAGTGCGGGCGCTGATCGAGGCGGGCGCGGATATCAACAAGGCGACGGATAACGGCGTGACGCCACTGTACATTGGCGCTGGAATGGGCCACGAGACGGTAGTACAGGCGCTTTTAGGGGCGGGAGCGAATGTCAACAAGACGGATATCGGCGGAACGCCAACGACGCCAGTGTACATCGCCGCTGTAATGGGCCACGAGGCGATTGTTCAGATTCTCAGGGATGCCGGCGCGGTGGGCAAAAGCGAAAGCGAAAGCGAATGCGACGCGTACGTGTAGCGACGCGCGAGTATAGATGAGCGCACGATTGATAACCATGTAATTGTAGTGCCTGTAGTACCTGTACTACCTGGTATGCTGGTAAGTGAAATGAACACAAGCTCGGTCGAATTTTTCGTTCTTTTCCACGACTCTTTTGTTAGTCGACGTCATCCTTTGAGTCGCTCACTTCTCCCCACGCGGGCTTGCTCGCGACATGGCGGCCATCGCGGCGCCGGTCGTGGCGCGCGGCGAGCCCCGCGTTGTCCGGGCTTCGCAAGCACCGTGTGCGTGTCCGCACCGCGCGTATTCGCACCGCGCGTCTCGGCACCGCGCGGTGTCTCGCGATGGAGATGAGGTGCCTACCGCGTCGACCAGCGATGTGACTCGCCCAGACATGTTCGGCGCGAGCACTACTATTCGGTCACCATCGCTGCACCGCGCGGCTCGGTGGGGCGATTTACGGACCGTGACCCGGTTACTGGACACCCCGGGGGTTGACGTGAACCAGGGCGACGAGAACGGCAGCACGGCGTTGATGTGGGCCTCGCAGTTCGGACACGACGAAGTTGTTAAAGTTTTGTTACGAAAAAACGCAGACAAAAAAATAAGAAACAAGTTCAACTGGTCCGCCGCCGAGTACGCCTACACGTCGTCACTGGCGGGAGACGTGTTGCCGCTAGTGCTCTTCAGTGCCGAGGACCATACCAAGAGTACCACTGATAACTCGGAACTGACTCAAGAAGTAAAAACAACAACAATCGTCATCCCTTCCCTGTTCTTTGCGAACGCGTACGGCGCGCTGATTGTGGATTACTCACCCGAAACCGTTTCGCGAAAGTTCGCAAAAGCAGGAGGTCCAGCAGGGTCACCCCAACGAATGCTTTCCATTGTGAACAACACGTTGCTGCGGTACCGCGAAAGCGCGTCGCGAAACACACGTGACATGAAGGACAAACCACGCGACATCACCAGAAACGGAACCGCGATCGCGGGGTGTACTTGTAAGCCGTTGGGGCTGTACGCGGGGCAGCGGTACTTTGTGAAGAACCTTTTCTGGCGAAGCGTTGGCGTTGGTGTGGAAGAAAGAGTCCCAGAGTACGCTATGGATGAACGACCTCCTGATACTTCAAATACCTCAAACACCTCGCCTTGGCGGCTATGCGCCGAGCTCACAAACCCCACTTGGACGCCCTGGGGTAGCGTCGAGGTCGATGTAAACGCGGCGGAGCTCCGGTCGGTGTTCGATGAGCTGTTTTGGGCAATCGGCGTCACTGTGAGTTTTTCGACGTTGCTGTTACTAACCGTCGGGGTCACGAAAACCGACCTTGTGCAAATCACGAGCGTCAATTCGAACTCCATGGCGCCTACTATTTTGAAAGGGGACACCATGTTGGTGGACAAACGACGACGAAGTATTGTCGGTACCCAAGTCGGCGACGTCGTATTTTTCTCCCCGCCACCGAAACTGGTGGAGCAAATCAAAAATACCGTCGGCGTCGGTCCCGGGCCGAACGATTTTTTCGTAAAGCGAGTCGTCGCGGTGGCCGGTGATGTCATTGCGATTGAAAATGGAAAGCTAACGCGAAACGGAATCCTTGAGACGTGGTACGCGAGTGGGACGCCGGTGGGGGTTGACCCCGGGGTAGGAGGTAGTCGTGGCAAAGAATTGTCGAGCCGAAGCGCAGATTGCGAAGACGTGTGCAAACCTGGCACGTACTCCCTGGACCAGACGACCGTACCACCAGGGTCACTTTTCGTGCTCGGGGATAACCGCGGAAAATCGAACGACGGGCACGTGTGGGGGTACTTGCCTGTTGAGAACGTGGCGGGCAAAATAACCTCGCGGGTGTTCCCAGTCGCGCGATTCGGACGCTTAGCCGCGAAATAGCACTAGTACCACTACTGAAGTAGCACTAGCTAGCGGGCGGGTATTAGTATTCAGTACTGCTAGTCAGATAGTACCCTGGAACAGATGAAATAGTTATCGGCAGGAGAAAAGCACATGGACGGTCTAAACGCGGTGGTATCGCTCTAAGCAATTTCTACTCGTGACGCCTCACGCTACGCTACTTTTTGCTTCGCTTCCCCATCGGTTTCTTGCCCAGCCTGGCCCGAGTTTCCTTCCTTTCAATGAGCGCCCGTTTCTTGAATTCCACAAACTCTTTTTCAAGAAACCGCTCGCGCGCGGTAAACGCGAAGTCTACTTGCCGCACACACGCGTGCAGAACGGTCGGCGCCACGAAAGTTTTCAGCGCCAACGCGCAAACGCACGCTCGGTACGGCGAAGGCGCGTCTTGCAAGGCGACCGGGCCAGCCCAATAGGCGTGGTTACCGGTGGGCAAATCGAGAGGCGTTGGGGTATGGGCATTGTAGGTATTGAGCCATGGGGCGTTACCAGCATAGGTATTAGGGACAGGGGCGTTACCAGCATTGCTCGTAACAGCCCGGACCGGTTCGATTCCAGGGGGGGGGGGGTTATTTTTATTTCCACCAAGCGGAAGCGTTTCGTACGCTCGCCACAGGTTCGCCACCACGCGGTCCCTGGGCGGGTCCACCACGCGGCCGGCCAGGACGTGGTCGCGGCAGTACGCGATGAAGGAATCGGCGGATTGTTTGGTTTGAGTTTCGCGATTTTCGTAGCAAGCGTCCTCCGGGTCAGCAGTACCAGGGTGAGTACCCACCGTACCACCGGTACCGAACCTTTCCACGAAACTAACCCACCGCCGCCAGTCCCAAACACATTCGTCCGTCAACCCGAAACTGCTTTTCATCGTCGCCAAGAGGAGCGCCGCGGCGTGCGCGTGCGCGGGGGCGGAGACACCTCGGGTGTTCGGGGTTTCGTCACCATCAACACTCGCGTCCTCGCCGCATTTACTCGATTGCCAGGCGTGCCGGTACCCTGGGGCCTGGTAAAGGCAAAGCGCGCGTTTCGCACGCTTGCGAAACGGTTGCGAGTCGGGAAAAAAAGCACAGCACCACCGGTCGAGAAACGCGGACGCGTTCAGGGGAGGCACAAGGGTCTGTTTGGTGCCTGTATGTAGATAAAAAACCACACGCCTTGTGGAGGCCTCAAGGAGGTGTATCTTGGGCACGCCGCTTTGCACCAGCGCCGTGGCGAGCGGCGCGGCGAAGCGTTCGCGCGACGCTTTTTGGAGCGCGCTTTCGGTTTCTTTTTTGGAGGGCGCGAAAGAAAACTTTCGCAAAAGTTCCTCTTCCCGCCGCGCGCACGTCACCGCCACCGCCACGCTTTCCCTGATCCAGGGAAACCGCCCGTCCCGCGCCCAGCCGTGGAAATCTCCGAGGTGCACTGGTGCGCGGTGAATCAAACACGCTAAGTAACAAATCGCAACCGTGACCCGCGGCGGTACGGCGCAAACCGCCCACGCGCGAAACGTGACCGTTTTCTTTTTCGCCTTTTTCTTGACCAACGTCTGTTTAGCCACACGACGTAACGCCTTTTCGCGGCGCCGGTTGCGCTGGGTAGAGAAGTCGGTATCGGAGTCACCAGAGTCGTCATCCGTGTCATCGTCGTCAGAAGACTCTTTACCAGAGTCATCGCGGTCATCGTCGGATTCGTCACTTTCCTTTCCCGTCGGTTTATTTCCAAAGCCTTTGCGAAACGTTTGCTCATCCCCGAAGTCGGCGGAGAGCACGCCAGAGTTATCGAGGAACGACACCCAAAGCGCGTGCGCGGTTTCCACGATCCCGGAATCGAAGTGAAACTCGGTCACCAAAACGCCAACCTGTTTCCGTAACAAGGCTTGTACCCCGTCGCAGTACGCGGCGAAGCGCTCCAGGGCGGGTTCGGAGGGCGATTCAATTTTTTGGTCATTTGACGATGTGGTTGCCACCCCCCCCCGGTCCCGAAACCCGTCCGTCGTTCCGTCTCGCCCCACACCAGGTCCACCGGGTGTCCCCCCGTATGTACCATCCCGCCCAGCACCCCCACCCTGTTTCGCACTAGGCGTCTTCAACCGTCGCGCGCCGTGCACCTTGCCTTGCCCCGCGGTGTTAAACGCGAGCTCCTCGTCCTCGACTTCCCTAATCACATCCTGCGACTGCGTGCCGCACCGATGACACACGTAGAAACCCTCGTCGGTTTCGTCGAAGTCCGCGCCTCGGCACGTGGAACACGTGAGCATCGCGGCACGGACAGGACGAAGACACGCGCCGCCTCGCGCGCTGCTCGAGCGGAAGCGCGGCGGCGCGCGCGGGGGATTGGAGCGTCCTGCGAAAAAGTATCGAATATAGGATTGTTATTTTTTCAGATCTGTAATCCCCTTCCACAGAGGAGCGCGCACCGCCGGAGGCACCGATGCGTTGGTTGCCCGAAAAAGGCTGGTTGCCTTCCCTGTGAAAGCCGCAGAGCTCCCCACGAAAACGCTGTTTAACCGATGGCTGCGCGACGACGAAGCAGCGCGTGGAAAGTTCGCGCTCCATGAACACGAATCCGTGCCGGTCGCTACGCTCCTGACACGCGAGTTGTACGAAGATTACGCGAAATGGTTGACGGACGTGTACCTCCCGGAGTCGGGCAACCCGCTCAGCTCCCAAACCAGTGAATCGTATTTTGGCATTTTGGTCAGCGATATGGAGCGAACAGCGGCGCGTAAAGCGCGCGGTGCACAGAAGAACGCGGTTACGAAGTTCTTCATGTGCAACAAGGGAACATTATATCGCCACTTGGAACAGGTGCAGTGGTACCGAGGACTCAAGTCGAACATGCGGCTTTTGTCGGAGGCGCGGCTTGCCAACCACCGTCTGCGCCCCCAAAAAGAAAAGGTACCCCCCCCGAGGTGCGTGCACGGCAAGGCAAACAACGGCTACAGGTGCATGTTGTGTCCGGGGAAGGGGATCTGCGAGCACCGGAGGAAACGGCACAAGGGGAAGAAATCCGACTGCAAGGAGTGCGCCTGTGAGTGCGGCAGCAGACCGAGGAACGCCCCCCTCGGCTGCGGTCGTTGTCGCGGGTGGGCGCGCGCGAGCTATCCCCACGGGTATTGGGACGAACCGTGGTTGATACCTTGGAAAGAAGCTGCTAAAAAAATAGAGAACGATGGAAGCGGAAAGAAAAGGAAAGAAAAGAGAAAGCAAAGTCTCGCCTTCCCGCGAACGGCCTTGTTCAATGATTGCTGTGGACTCAAGGGCTTCGTGCCAGCCTTCTTGGGCTTCAGCGGAGTGTCAGACCAGGAGGCTTGTCGGCCCGCCCGCCCACGAGTACGCGTCACGTCCGCGGAACAATTGTCACTCCCCGGGCGCGGCGAAGTGACGGACGGATGTGAGATTGCACCGCGTTTTTTATAACCCATTTTCGGGACACAAGATTCTGTTGAGGAGAAGAACAAGCGCGACGACGACGAAACGGTAAGCGCTCGGTCCATATTACACGAGGCTACACACTATCCGGTGACACCGAACTCACACCAAGCGATGCCGCCGAACTCGTTTCTCGGTGAAGATACGTTGTCATATTTGATTGACTGATTCGGCGTTAAATATACGCGCATTTCATGCTCCAACCCGGTCGCATCACTTCTCCGTCTCCGTCTCGTCGTCGTCCTTCTTGTACAGCGACAGCGCGACGCCCGCGCCCAGCATCCCCTGATTGTAAAAAATGAAATGTCAGTCTCGTATGGGCAACCAGGGAGGCGGAATGTGGTGATTGGGAAATACTTACCACCACCACCGCCAGACTCGCTTCCGTTGATATTTCGTACCCCCCGAACCCCGCGACCATCTTGCACCCCACAAACCCAAGCACCGCGGCGACCGCAGTTTGCAGGTACTCCAGCTCCGCGACCATCTGCGCCACGAAGGCGTAGAGCGACCGCAAACCGAGGATGGCGAAGATGTTGGACGAGTACACGATCAGCGGGTCCTGCGTAACCCCGAAAACGGCCGGGATGCTGTCCACTGCGAACACCACGTCGCTCAGCTCTATGACGCACAGACACAGGAGAAGGGGCGTGGCCATCTTGACGATCTCGCTGGTTTTTTCGTCCTGGCACGACGAAAAAGAAAGGGTCAGTCTCTCGGGCCATGTGTATGAGGGATTGGGAAGGGTAGACGTAGTGTGACCTCTGGTAAATTGACACAGTACTGTGTCTTTTTACCAAAGTACGCCAGTTAGAGTTACTAGTAGTAAACAGTCTTGGTAATCGGTATTCGGGCCGATCAGGCAGGCGGAACGTGGTGTTTGGGAAATACAAATACGTACCTTCACCTCGGTCCAGAAGTTATCGCCGTCGTACGCCTCGGACACGGGTAACAGCTTGGAGCAAAACTGCAATTGTAAAAGAGAAGTGTCAGTCTTGTATGGGCAAACAGTGTTGGGATTTGGGAAAGGCCCAATACGTACCTGCACGATCGCGTTTTCACTCATGTCTTCGTCCTCTTCTTCTCCTGATTCCGTGATGAGCTTGTACGAGGAGAAGATTAAGATCCCGGCAAACACAAGCAAAACGGGCTTGAAGTTCGTAATAGCTTCGTACCCGGCGACGATCATGAGCGCGCGCATCACCACGGCGCCTGTTTTTGTACAGGAAAAGGTCAGTATTCCCGGGACTTGTGTGAGTTTAGACTCGGGGTAATCGGCAAACAGGGAGGAGTAATCGGGCCGGACACAGTCGGGCGTAATCGGGCCTCCACAGTGCGTTTGTGATGTATTTGTAACAGTCGCCAGTAAACCGTCGGGTGAGTTTGGGAAAGCCCCGACACGTACCGCCGATGCCGTAACTCAAAACCTTGGTTTGCTGCGTCGGCGGCACTTTGAAGTACTCAAACACGAGCACGAACACGAACAGGTTGTCCACGGAAAGGCTTTGTTCAAGAAGGTACCCGGAAAAGAACTCCTCCGCTTTCTGCGGGCCCTCCACTAAACCTACCCCGGCGCCGAAAAGGCAAGCCGCCGCGACCCAAAACGCAACCTCCTTCATGTCCCCGGCGGATTCTTCCGACTGTTTGCTCACCAGCGCAGGTGTTTCGGACGGGTCGCCCTCGTCGAAGGAACCGGAGCCTCCTATGGCGCGTCGTAGAGTGGTTGTGGTGTGTTTCGTGGTGGGGGTTTTGGTGGGTGCGAGGTATCTGGGGCTAGATACTCTCAAAGATCCTACCGAAGACCGCACCAAAGATTCTGATCCTCCCAAGGATTCTCGTCCCCAACCTACGTTGGCGTTGGGTTGTGTCCGCACCGCGTTGATTCGTCCCGTTGTTCTGCGTGCCGCGGAGGCGTGCGTCATGGCGCGTGCTGCTTTCCTACCCACGCCAGCGCCCAAGCCTTTCACCAAGCCGAAATCAACACGCGTCGTCGCGGTCATCGCGGCCATCGTGCTACTGGACGGAGCAAGGTGCGCCTGAAATCACAAGCCTAAACCCGCCGCGGTGCCTGGCGCGCGTTTTCCCGAGACGTGCCGAAGGGCGCGGGGGATGACGCGAAGGGCGTGCGTGGGCGCTGCGCTCTTTCCGCACGCGTCAAGTGGCGGATGCGGGTCGCGTGCGACGGGACGGGCCGTGTGGACTGAGCCTCGGCGGGGACCGGGGACGGGAGGCGAGGCGAAAAAAAAGGACTCTTCGAGAGGCTCACGCGGCTCGCTCGGCAACTCCGAACGGATTTTGCCACGTCGACCGGGAATTCGACTTTATACGGGATTTCGGCGAGTCAATAGACCCTGGAACAGGAAAAGGAGGTGCAGAGAGCATCCAGTCGGGAAATTGCGCTGATAATAAGAGGGCAACTCTAACGCAAAAAGTGAAAAAAAAGTGAAAGTTATCACTCTCTCCTCGCCGCACTCAGCAGCGCGTGCAGGATGATCCCCGTGGCAACTGATACGTTGAGGGAGTCCACGGACGTTTCGTCTGTTGCGTCGTCGTTTCCGATCCCATTCATCTTGGCGACTTCAATCGTCCGCGTGCACGCCCGCCGAACGTTCGTGCGTAGCCCGGCGCCCTCGTTGCCCATCACGAGCACGGAGGGTTTGTCAATTTTATGAATAGCGGTAACGTCCTCGGCGCCCCGGTCCCCCCCGCTCGCCCCGAAAACGTCCCACCCGTCCTCCGCGCACCGCTGAAGAAACCGGTGCATCACGCCGACCGATTTGATCGGGAAACTCTCGAGCGCGCCGCTTGAGGCTGGGATTGTAAAAATAAATGTCAGTCTTGTATATCGCGTGTATGTATGGACAACAGTCACCAGCTTCGGTCTGAACAGTCAGGGCATCCGGTAAGACGTCCCTTCGCAGGACGAGTATATCGCGTGTATTGGACGATGGCCTGGTCAACAGTCACCGGCCACCGGCCTGAACAGTCAGAGGTAAGACGTCCCTTCGCAGGACGAGTATATCGCGATGTATGGACAAACAGTCAGAGGGAAAGGCCCTTACCTTTCGAAACCACCGGCGAGAGCGGCGCGCTGTTCTTGGCGCACACCACCACGCCCGATACGCCCAGGAACTTCGCCGTTCGCAGAATCGCGCCCAGGTTCTGCGGGTCCACCACTTCATCCAGGGCGAGCCAAATCGGGGGGGGGTTGTTTTTTTTACCCTCCGAGCTCGGCGACGGCGGGTTCCATTTGGGGAGCGAATCGATCGGAACCGGTTCCAGCGCGCTCGCGTCAATCACCACGCCGTTGTGCGGCCGCCCCGACCCGCCGCCCTGGTTCACGAGCATGTTCAGGTCGTGCTTCGATACCGTCGTGATTTGCAGACCCAGCTCATCGCACCCGCTCAGAATTTGCCGGTCACCCAAAATGCCATCCGCGCCCTCCTGGACCCATACCTTGTGAATCTGCCGGCGCTTCGCCAGCAGCGCCTCCCGCACCGGGTTCAATCCGAAAACAGCCTCGCCCACAAGGGTTTCCGCTAAAGTCGACCGCCCGGTTTCCTCGCGCACGCGTTTCTTCTCGTCGTGCCTGTCCTGCCAAACACTCCGGGTCGTCGGGCCTCCAAACCCGTCGTCGTCCTCGAAACCCGGTCTGTATCGGTCTCCGCGTTCGTCGAAACTCCGTCCCCGTCCTCGGTCGCCCCGGGCGTTTCCCCGACTTGCGTTTCCCCGACTGCCCCCACCCCGTCCCCGTCCTCCCCGTCCCCCCGCGCCTTGTCGCCTCGCCGCGAACCCCACGGTTTGCGCCTCGCCATCATTCCCGTAGTCCTCGGCGTACGCGTCGTCATCGTCGAAACGTTTTCGGGCCTGGGGGGCGCTGGTGGTGGCGCGGCGCCGGGCAGGGGGTGGCGCATCGTCACTGCCCTCATCGCCGCCGCCTCCCATCCGCCAGCTCGCAAACGCGGCAACGCGACGCATGGGCGCGTGGGCGGGACGAGAAACGCGGCCGAGGCGGGCAAGGTCGGTCACGAGCGACGCGCGCATCGCGAGGTGGGAGAGCATTTTCGCGGAGTCGGCACGCGACGTGCGCGCGCGCGAGGGTGTGCGCACTTTCGTCGTCTCGGGGCGTTTGGAGACTCGTCGTTTCTGTTTTTCGCCCGACTGGCCGATACCATTCCAGCCTCCATGAAGGTGATTCCCCTCGTGTCCCCGCCGATCTCATCACTCCGCGGCACACGAGCCTGGTTCCCCAAACCGCTCGCGTCACGTGCAGACGCGAAAACGCGTTGTCGCGGTCGTTCCGGTAACGGGTCACCATGGACCCGCGGTCGCGCCGCGGCGATCGCGGCGGCGCGGGTGCGTACGACGACCGCCAAAATGAGTACGGCCAAAACGGAGCAGGCGGGCCTCCTCCCCCTTCCGCGGGCGGCGGCGATCGGTACCACCCGTACGGCCCTGGCTCCGGCGGCGGCCGGCCCGGGATGGGCGCGCTCCCGCCCCCCCCAACCGCGGCAGCCAACGCGGGTGGGTACGACCCACGGCAAAACGCGTACGGAGGGATGCCCGGCCAAATCGATCTGCAGAACATCGTGAACACCGTCAACGGCGCGGCGTACGGCCACGCGCCTCCCGGCTCTCACGTCGCGTACGGAGCACCGCCGGCCGGGTACGGCGCGCACTCGCTGGCCGGGTACCCTCCCCCCCCCCAGCAAATGGACCCCCGGTATTTGTACGGCGCGCCTCCCGGGCCGCCGAACGTTGCAGGCCATGTTGGAGTTTCGCGACCCACGCCGGGGGGCATGAAACTGGCGCCTGGGACAGGCCACGCCGGACGCGCCGGTTCCGGCGGGATCAACGAAGAGGTGCTTTGTCCTTCCGAGTGCGCGGGGAAGGTTATTGGGCATGGCGGGGAGAGCATCATGCAGATCCAACAGAGAAGCGGGGCGCACGTGAAGATTCAATCGAGTAGCGAAGTGCCGAGCGGACACCCGAGGATCATTTATATCAGCGGCGCCGTGGCGGCGGTGGCGGAGGCGCGATCGTTGTGCCAAGATATCATCCGGGAACACAGCACGAGTGTTACTGCGAAACCAGGAGGTTTTAACTCTGGAGGAGGGTCAGGTGGTGCTACGTATCAGCCGAAAGAGGAAATGAGGCTCCCCGTGGATATGGCCAACGTTGGTAAGATCATCGGCCGGGGCGGCGAGACCATCCGCAGGCTTTCCGAGGAATCTGGCGCGCGCCTTCAAATCGAGCGCGAAAGCGGCACCGTGTTGATCAAAGGCTCTGACCAGGCTTGCGTGCGCGCGAAGGAGCTGATTTTGGATATTATGAACGACCCCAATCCTCCAGGTGCGCCTGGTGGTGGTAGCAGAACTCAAAACGACTTTGTGAAGCACGAGATGAACGCGGAGGGGTGCGAGGGGAAGATCATCGGGAAGGGCGGCGAGTCGATCCGGGAACTTTGTCAAAGGACGGGGGCGAAGATCCAGATCGACAAGGAACTTGGGACGGTGTCGATACAGGGGAAAAAAGAAAACGTGGATATCGCGATCGCGACGGTACAGGCGATTATCGACGAAGGCGCTACGGTGTACATGCGACCTGGCGGGATGCCGGGCGAGGGCGATCAACGAGGGCAAAACAATCATCAACCCGCCGGCGGCGATAGGTACGAAGCGCCAAACTCGCTCGGCGGCACCGGCGGGTACGCCCCCGCCCCGGCGGCCACGAAACCGCTCTGGGAAACCCACAAGTCACCGGAAGGGTACACGTACTACTACAACACCACCAACGGAGAGACGCAGTGGGATTTGCCGGATGACTTTCCGGGAGTAGCCCTGCCGTAACTTGTGGATCGACGCGTAGTTTAGAAAAGCCACACAATGGATTGACGTCGCGCTTCCGCATCCGCCTTGACGTTTGAAACGGACCTGTCTTTGAATCGAGACGCACCTGTCTCACAACAATGGACGCTTTGAAAATCTCATCCCGCGGCTTCGCCCACCTTTCTCGAGGGACGCGTCCCCGATGAGGGCTTCGGTTGAATCGATAGCACCTGATGACCACCTGTCTAACCACTAATGGACGCTATGAAAGCCAGCTGCTTGCCTTGAACTTTGAGTACCATGGTACGTTGTAATTTTCACTCATTTCGTCCGCAAGATCTTACCAGACCGGCTCGCACGTGCCACACATCGTGTGACCACTCACCGCCCGGAAGCGATGACGCTCCCAGGTACGCACTCCCCTTGTGCGGATGTCACAGCTCGCGTTACCCCATCTTAAGTTGTATGAGCAAACAGTCATCAGGGCGACACGTTGTTGTTTTGAAATCAACGGTCCGCGAAATCCCGGAAAACTCCATAAGGCCCGAGCCCTTGTTGCCGCGGCCCGTCCCGCTCTTTGGATTTCTCGGGACCCGCTTCTTCTTCCCTGAATCTCATCACACACACCACGCACGCGTGCACCCGGTCATCCCGGGAGACCGGGTTCCGCCCCCGTTCCCAAACGCGTTGGAAGCCGGCCCACTCACCTGTTCCCCCCCTTCGCCCTTGCTCCACTCGCATCGTTTCCATCTCATCCGAACCATCACAAAAACCACGACTGCCCGTCGCAGAAGCGGAGCGTTCGTCACGCGCGGAGCCGTGGGGCGGTTCCGGCGCTCAATCCGTGTCCCTCACGCTGCGCCGAGAGCCTTTCGAGTTCGGCATCCTTCCCGCGTCCTACCTGCTGCCGCAAATCGAAACGCCGTCGGGGCTGGTGCCCATTCAGCAAAAGCTCCTGGCCGCGGCCGCGCAAAGCCAAAGCAGGCGCGACGGAAGGCCGAGCGTCACTAAGGAGGACATCGCCCAGTGCCTCGAGTTGCCGTTCGCGACCGCGCGCGTGGTGATTGATACGCTCATTTCCACTTTACCGGAAGAGAGTACTTTTCTTAACGTCGACGGGGAGGATTTATTAGAGAATGGGGAAGAAACAAAAACAGTCCTCGTCACGGACCTGCTTCTTTTTCTCTTCGTCCAGACCTTCACGCGCCCGAGAGCGCAGTCGCAGCTCCGCGAGTCCGCTGGGGCGGAGTTTTTCTTCGCCACGGCCACGGACGGCACGGACAGCGGTTGGTCGGATGACGAGTACGGAACCGGCGCGCACTTCTCCTTCGGCTCACCGAGCGCGTCGCCGGCGCGGCGACGTAAAAAAGCAAACGAAGCAAACGCATCCCCCGGCGGGAGTCCGCGCGGCGATTGCCTTTCCGCCACGGAATCCTCCGCCGCGTCTCTGCACTCCCTTTTCGTGGTGCACCACTTCAACACCGTCTGCGGGCTGGTGGTGGGCGATTCTTCCAAAATAGGCACGGGCGGAATCAGGGGAGGATTAACGGAACTCACCGCGAACGAGGTGGACGCGCTCGGGTACCTTTTTCGGGGACACGGCGAAACCGAAACCGACTTTAAAAAAACAGAAAAACTCAGCGTCCTTTCGGGGCTGTTCACCGGCGCCGGTTTGGTCCACGAACTCGCCGCCACGGTCCCGGCCACGGCTTTGCGAAACTGGGTTTCAAGTGAGTTGGTGGGCGGGAGGATGCGTGCGTCTGAAAGCGCGACCCCCACGTTGGCCCGACACTCGGTTTCCCCGAAACGAACTGGCGCGCACGGTTCGGGTTCGGGAACTTCCAACTCAAATCAGCCCAAGCACGACGTTTCCAACCACGTGATTGAAAACGTGCGCAAGGGAACGGTGGTGCGTCGCGCGCGTGACTTTTCTCAAAAAACCTCGGTACGGGTCGCGGATTGCGAAGACACGGTTGTTTACCTGTTAGCACCGGCGCAGCATGTGAGCATCGTGGGTTGCACTGACTGCGTCATGGTGGTCGGCGCGGCACAGAGGGCGGTGCGGGTGGAGCGGTGCCGGGGGGTCACGGTAATCGCGGCGACAAAACGGTTGCGCGCGCGGAACGCGCGCGAGTGCGTGTTCCACCTCGCCGTCGCCGAACCGATTGTTTTCATGGGCGAGTGCGGTGGGTCGGTTGTAGCGCCGTACAACACGTTCTACAATGACTTGGAGAAACACCTTGTTATGAGTAATTTGGAGACTGGCGGGTGCACGAAGTGGAACGAGTTAGTAGAAATACCCGGCGGGGGCGGCGAGGAGAGCGCGCGGGACGGGGACGACGCGAAAAAGGTACGTATTGGGCCTTTCCCAAATTATAGACGACTTGTTTTCCCACGCAAGATTGACACGTTTCTTTTTTACAAACAAAGAAAAACAAAACCGCCGTGCAGCGCATGCCCCCCGAATGCTTCGCGCCGTTCATCGTGCCGTTCCGAGGCGAAGCGTCCGATACCGACGAGTCAAGGAACACCTCGAATACGTCTACTACCGACGATTCAAGGAATACCTCGGTTAACGCACAAATAACTCAGGCGAATCCTTTTTTCGTTCCCGACGAGTACGTTGCGGCGCTAGATTTGAAAGTCAAGGCGGTGGCGAGCCTGAGGAAAAGGTACGTCTTGCATTTCCCAAATCCCTCCGACTGTTTGGCCATGCAATCTGACACTTTTCTTAAAAACTCAAAAGCTTGCGCGACGCGGATTTGGACGACGCCACGAAAAAAGAACTGCAAGCCACCATCCAGTCCTATTTCAAGGAGTGGCTGTCTTCGTCGGGGGCGATGCGGCAGGTGTATGAGCTGGCGCGGATAGAGCGGGGATAGTTTTTTGGGGGGGTGCGGTATTATCCAGGTTTTGAGGTCTATTTATTATTCAACCATGGTCATACCAGCCGGTGGAAGAATCAATCGTCGCGCGTGCTGACAATCCATCGAGACCACGAACGTCTTTTCTCGTCCCCAAGTCTACGCCAGCGGGTTGGCGTGTATCGTCACGTTGACAATCTTCACGTCCCTTACCGGCCGGTCGCGTTCATCCCCCGGGGTCTTTTCTATCCGGTCTAACACTTGGTGGCCGTCGATTATTTTGCCGAACACCGTGTTTTTCCCGTTCAAGTGCGGCGCCTTGGCGTAGGTCACGAAAAACTGGCTCGCGTTTGTGTTTTCCCCCGAGTTCGCCATGGCCAGGATGCCGCGGTTGGTGAGCTTCAGGTGGTCTCTGATTTCGTCCCCAAACTTGCCTCCCCAGATGGACTTGCCTCCCTTGCCCGTACCTGACGGGTCGCCGCCTTGTAACATGAACCCTTTGATGTTCCGGTGGAACGCGCAGTCGTCGTAGTACCCACTCGCGCACAGCGCGAGGAAGTTCTCCGCGGTACGGGGCGTGTCCTCGCAGAAGATCTCAACCTTCAGGTCCCCGAAGTTCGTGTGCAGGGTGACGGACATCTCGTTTAGGGTTTAGGGTTTAGGGTTCGACTGCCTGTGTTGTACCCCAACGAGCCGCGACGACCACAGACCCCCGCGCGAAACCCCGACAGCGCGCGAGCCGAAGTGGCTGATGATTGAATGAGAGACGACATCGAAATTGGGAAAAAGTTCACTGACTCGCCAACTTTTTTCAATCCTTCAATCAATTTTACACATACGCCTAGAGTTTACTCCTTCACCATTACCTTCCCCAACCGGAAATATCCCACCTACACGTTGACCTTTTGCGGCGACAGCGGTGTTCGGAGAGTTTCCGCCGTTGCCAGTGCGCAAAGAGGCGACGCGGCGGTCATGGACACGTCCCCCGCGGCTTCGTCTTCGTGTTGTTCGTTGAGCAGCGAATCCGCCTCGCTCGCCATCGCCTCGCCGAGCGCAGCGGCTTCCGCGAAATTCGGCGTGGTGACCTCGTCCTCGTCCTCCACGACAGCAGCTGTTTCAAGTGACTCTAACGCCGCTGTTTCAAGTGACTCGACCGCCGGTAACGCATCAGCCGTTTCAGGTAACGCCTCACCTGTTTCAACGCCAACCCCAGTGTCCGCGCATTCTTTGATGATCGCGTCCACGTCCGGTTTCCCTTCCGTGAAGTAAAGAATCTTCTCCACGACCTTCCCTAGGTGCGTCCTTAAAAAATCGTCCCTCTGGCAAAGGAACTCGATGTCCTGCAGTTTTTCAAAGTAAAACTCCCTTTCCTGTTCCGCGCGTTCCACGGCGAGTTTCAACTCGGCGTTTTCGGCGACGAGGCGTTTCATTTCTTGCGACGACGACGCGCCGCCGGGCGCCGAGGCAGTCGCAGGCGCGCCGCGAGAAGAAGTTCCGACCGCGACACCAACAGTAGGCTTGGCCGTCTTCCCAGAGGCGGCGGCGGTTTTCGTCCCAACCACTGTTCGCGCATTGACCGACCCGCTGTTCGTTGCCTTCCGCATCGCAGCACCGCCCCCCTTGCTCGCGTTTCGCCGTTCGTCCCCGTCGTACCCCTCCGGCCGCACGCCCCCGGTCACGGTTTCGTAGTAGTGCTTGTACGATAAAACCCGAAAGTGTCAGTCTCTCGTAATGTTCGTAACTTGTATGAGTAAACAGTCAGAGTAATCGAGCCGAACAGGGAGGCGGAACGTGGTGATTGGGACACGTACCTTCATCCACTGCAAAAACTCCAGGTTATCGAGCGGGCGCGCTTTGACCAGCTTGCTCACCTCGACGTTCCGCGCGATTTTCAGCTTATCGAAAACAACCTGTAACTGCTTGTAGTTGTTCACCATATCGTACTCGCTCGTGGCACTGAAGTTGACCTTGCTCATGTTCACCACCCCCGGGTGACAAGCGTCGAGGATCTGGCAGTGCACGGCGCCCGACGCGACCTGGTTTTTATTTTGTGGAAAAGTTTTTGAAGATGCGATTTTGGTAAGACGGATGATGTGGTTGGCGGAGTGGTATTAGTACACGTTCAGACACGATACTAGTGCACGGTATGGGACCACGCCGTGAACCAACACGGTGGGCGCGTCGCGACACACAGGCGCGCGGGGTGGTTCGTGACTCGGGGGTTCACGACGAAGCGGAGTCAGAGATCTTTTGGCCAGGCGGAAATCGTTTGTCCCAATCTCGTCGATCCGAACGACGCACCTGCTCCACCTTGGTGAGCTTGAGGTTCAGTAAGCCGTTGACCCAGTCGAGCAGTTCCGCTCTGCCCACGAAGAACGCGGGGTTCTGAAGGCCGATGCCGGAAGCGGCGTGCGCCATCGTGACGGCGAGGCCGGGATGTGAGTCAGCGCGAAAGAAACGTCTCTTATTTCCCCTCTACGGAGTCTAGTCCCTCACCACTTGTGCACTTAGGAATTTCAATCTGGCTACCGAATCGGTAGCCAAAATACGTTGATCGCAAAAATCGGAAAACAGTGCCGGTCGAAAAATGCGATGGAAAATGTGTTTTGCCATTTCAAACATAAAATACCGATCAAATTTCCTAAGTGCACAAGTGGTGAGGGACTAGACTCCGTCTCCGTCTCCGTAGCTCTCGTCAAAATTTCGATTTCAAAGTGTGTGTTGAACCTCTCATCATCACATTGCTAATCAGTTTTCGTCGTGCCCCCCCTCTTCCACCGCATTTTGCGTCGTCCCAAGTTCCGTATCATCATTTCCCCGTTCGATGCGCGCCTTCTCCTTCAACTCACGCGCGCTCCCGTACGGCCCGTGCCGGATCCACTTCGTGGCGGTCCACTTATCGCCGATCTCCACGGCGCACCCGCCGTGCAGGGATTTTGAATCGTCGCGCCCCGTCGGGTCGACGCTCCAAAACAACAAAGCGTCCCCGCGTCTCGGCTTGACGTGAAGCTTGTTTTGCGCGCAGTGGCTTGTCTTTGAATCTTCAGTAGTTCTCTTTGAATCGGCGTTACTTTTGGCGTTACTTTTGGCGTTACCTTTGGCGTTACGGTTGGATTCATCGTCCCCGTAAAAGTTTCCGGCGCGGTACCCGTCGTCTAAAAATTCCCCAGTCGGAAAAACCGTCTCACCACCTTTTTCGACGTCGGATAAATACAAAATTACGGTCGCCACCCTTTGCCCCCCGTGCTTGCAATTCTCGGTGTCCGTGAAGTAATCAAAGTGCGGGTCGTACTTCTGCCCGGGCTCGTATTTTAAAATCTGCATGCCCTCTCCGTGATCGACCGGGATCATCGCGAACGCGGCGATTCTTTCCTCGATTCGCGACACCACGTCATCGGCGCCCCTTGTTAAGAAATACCCAGTACTCGTGCGCACCTCGCTCGCCTTGCGGACACCAGTTTTCCGGTCCACCACGCTCGCCAACCGCATCTTTGACTTTGCCAGACCTACCAAATGCGCGCACTCCTCCGGCGTGAGGAAGTTGTGGTACACCTGCGCGCGCGGGGACCAGCTCAGCTGCTGGACCCAAGGCACGTCCCCGCCCAAGCTGGCGAGCCGGGGCAACACCACGAACGTCTCTTCCGTTCCCCAACGTTTCGACAACGCCTCGGCTTCGGGGTCCGCGGGTCCTGGAAAGTACGCGGGGTCGTCAACGGAAAGCTCGGTGTGGGTGCCCCGAATCGCGCTGGCCGTGCCGTCGGCAGGAAGAGGCAACGAGACGCACAACGAGGTGAACAACAGCGCCAGGGTTGGCACGACGGCGGTGGCACGATGACGATGACCGCGTTTCACGCCACGAGCGACTCGCGTTTTCCGTGTCGTCGCAAACATCGCACTCGATTCGCAACACAGCACGACGAATGCTTCGTCGACACACCACCGCACGTCGAGACGCACGTCCGCGCGACGTCGTCTGGAGCAGATCAGCAGATGCAGTTTCTAGGAAGGTGAAAAGCTGGAAACGATGTCTGGGATGCCCATGTAGTTCCGCCAGATGCCATTTACTCCTTATGGCGACTGTTTGCCCTATCCTCTCAAATGGATGGCCCGCTTTCGTTCCGATCCTCGGGAACAGTGGTTCGGCTCCACTTCCTAGCGCATCATCCATTCTCGCACACACCGCGCCACGACGGCAATCACCATGGCCGCTCTTGCGACTCCTGTTTCGCTTCCCGGGGCGTTCCGTTTGTCCAAACTCGGCGCGCCCAGAGGCGGCGTGAAGCGCGCGGCCGTGCGCGCTCGCCTGCTGCGCGTCAAAGCCGCGGTGGAGCGTGCCCCCAACGTCGTCGATCCCCTGGAGAGTGTAAAGGTTGGCGCGGCGAAGCTCGCCATCGCGCTGCTGCCCGGCGAGCGCGGCTTGAAAGCCATCGCGGGTGTGCTTCCCAGTAAGTACAAAACAACCTTGATCGGGCTCATCGACTCGTACAAGCTCCAGATGCTGAAAGCGCTGGGTGGGGACGAGGAAAGGGCGTCAAAGGCGTTGACGTCCATTTTCAAAGACATGATGACGGCGTACGCCGGGCAGGTACGGCCGTCTGGGCTTTCCCCAAATCCGACACAAACTGTTTGCCCATACAACACTGTTTTACCTCTAACGCTGGCGACTGTGGAGGCCCGATGGCCGGTGACTGTTTACTCACCGTGTTGAGTACAGGGCCGGACCCCTTTCCAATCCCGGATATACACGCGGCCTGGCACGACTGACCCTTTTCGTGGACGCAACCAGATCGTGGGCACGCCGTACGAGTTCCCGTCGCACCACCTGTGCATCCGCACGCCGTTCGATTATTACCAGATGGCGAACGCGTACATCGGGAGCTTGGTGCAGTTCGAGCGGTCCATTCTTGGGAACCCCACGCGGTGGACCGCGATTCAAGCCGCGCTTGACGCCGGCGAAAACGTGGTGTTGATGGGAAACCACCAGTCCGAAGGCGACGCCGCGTTCATTCCCCTGCTCACCGAAGTCACGCACCCCGGCCTAGGCGAAAGCATCACCTACGTCGCGGGGGACAAAGTCGTGACTGACTTGCTGTGCAAGCCGTTCAGCATGGGGAAGAACCTACTGTGCGTGCACTCCAAGAAACACATGAACGACGACCCCGACACGACCGCGGTACGTATTGTATTTCCCAAATCCAAACACTGTTTGATGCCCTGTATGGAGTGCAGTCACGCATGTCTTACCACTACAAAACGTGCACCAGAGTACAAGACTGTTTGCCCACTGTGACTCAAGACTGACCTTTTTCGTTCACAATCGCAGGGGAAGCAAAAGCAGAACATGAACACCGTGCGGGCGATGACCCGTCTTTTAAAAGCGGGCGGGATTTGCATTTGGATCGCCCCCGCGGGTGGTAGAGACCGAAGAGCCGCAGACGGAACACTCACACCAGACAAGTTCGACCCCGCTGCCATCGAGATGATGCGGAAACTGGGCACCAAGAAGGGGAACCCCAAAACGCACTACTACCCGCTCGCCATGGCGACGTACGACATAATGCCCCCGCCCGTGGCGAGGGAGAAAAGCGTGGGCGAAAGCCGGATCGTGAACTTCACCGGCGCGGGGTTGAGCTTGGGTGCGGAGCTCGACGTGGACGTGGCGACCGCGTCGTGGGCGCGAGGGCTCGGGGAGGATGCTGATTTACCAGCCGTGTTCGCGGAGGTGCGTGTCGGGGCTTTCCCGAATCCCAACGCTGTTTACCGCCCTTCTTTGAGCGCGCGACTAGTAACAACCGTCCCGACGACGTACTTCACAAGTGCGCTGTTTGCTCTTACAGTACATTCATACTCGACACGCGAGACTGACTTTTTTCCGTGCAATCTTTTTCCGTGCAATCGCAGCACGTATGGCGAGCCGTGCACGAGGAGTACAAGCTGATCGAACACTGCAACGTTCCGGGCGGCGGCGACGCGCCGCTGCCGCTGAACGCGATCCGGCCGGCGCGGCCGCCCTCGGTGCCGACGTTTTGACGCGCACGGATTGCTTTGGCGGGCACGCGTATTAGTCAGTGCCATGCCCGTG
>Ga0209502_10000036_pt1 | contig 140946 bp, 133 predicted proteins | sample ArcticOcean_MG_C_10_FD_187442 | JGI IMG/M metagenome (GOLD analysis project Ga0209502, IMG submission 187442) | Marine microbial communities from western Arctic Ocean - ArcticOcean_MG_CB11_90 (SPAdes) (version 2) | ecosystem: Environmental > Aquatic > Marine > Oceanic | place: Arctic Ocean... | reverse complement strand
CTCCGAAGCGTACCTCGTCGGGCTCTTCGAAGACACCAACTTGTGCGCCATCCACGCCAAGCGCGTCACCATCATGCCCAAGGACATCCAGCTCGCCCGCCGCATCCGCGGCGAGCGCGCGTAAGCGTTCGTGTCTGATGATACAAAAGTAAAACAACAACCGTCCACCTCGTTTGAGGACGACGTAAAACCTATCCAAAGGTGAAACCTATTCACCTCCACCTTAGAGTTAAAGACAGGTCAAACACGAATCATCTCCACGGTCTGTCGCTTCACCTCAATCTTTCAAAAGTCGCTCAAAACAAACTTCCAACGTTCCCCTTGTTAGCGTCGCCGCTTTTGCGCGCGCGTCATCCGAACGCACACGACGTGACACGGAATCTCCGCGCCTCGCACGTCCGCGTGATGGAAAGGCCCTCGGAGGTTTAGCGGAGCAAGCGGCCTCGGACGGGTCCGTCCCGTGGGACAAGCACGACACGAGTATCGTTGGAGATTTGAAAATAAACCAGCCAGGTGGCGTTTTCGGACGAAGCAAAGCGGGCGTAATAACGCTTGCTTTTGAGAATACAAAGTGCTACCTGTTCCTCGCCTCGCCGTGACCGTTTTTCAGCCGTACTGTCGTTCCATTCGATGTCTCCCGGCCAGGCTTGCATCACGCGTATGACCTTTTAGTCACATCGACCGTCAAAAAATCTCACTCAGTCCCAAATGCTAAGCCCCGCGTCGAGCGCCGCGGGGTTGTTTTTGCGTTTCTTGGGACCAGCCGGGTTTTTTTCTTTCTTTTCTTTTGCGGATGCTTTTGACGATGCGACTCCATCACCCGATACGCAATTCAAACCCCAAAGCCCCCCTTCCCTTTCAAGACCACTCCCTGTATCAACCGCTTCGGTGAAACCCACACCCGTCCGGTCGCCCCCGCCCCCTTCCATCAAAACAAACGCCACGATTCGCGGCCAAAGCCGTTCAAGCGCGTGTTCGTGGCCTTTGCGCATCCAGTCTCTTGCTTGTTGTAAAAGCCATTTCGGGTCTTTTTCCCACTGCGCCCGGAGTGACGCTTTGGTGCAAACTTTGCGGTGCGTGAGCTGGTGCACCAGCTCGCCGACTCGCCTTTGTGTCTTTCCCTCCGGGCGAGCGCAAAGCACGGGCTTGGCGCAAAGGCGGTCGCGCAAGTCACCGAAAGGCGCGGAGACCGCTCCCGAAAGTAACGCCGCCGCGAACGCGCCGTAACCAAGAGAGTCATCGACCGAACACGGGCTCGCTCGCAACGGCAACTTCCACCGGTGCGACCCGAAATGCGGCTGCGTGAACTGCACGACGTGCCCTTTGTGTTGTACGTACCGTGGGGGCGGGTCCTGTAACGCAGGGCCTAAAGTACAAAGCGCGGAGGCGTGGTCGGTTAGCCAGCCCGCGTCCACCGCCGTGGCGCCGCCGAGGTACGCTCTCTTCTCCGTGCGCTGCAAATCGCAGTACGCCGCGTACTCGGGTGACGTTTTGTGCAGCGCGCTGGACGGGTGCAGGTACACCGTAGACTGCAGCAGCGCGGGTTTGTACCGCGTAGCTTTGGTGTTCCCACCCGCATCCCGCTCCGCATCCGTTTCCTCACCGCGTTTCACCCGACGCACCACCCGGTCCGCCCACCCGCAAAGAAGCGCTTTGCGCAGAGAAACGTCACCCGGGGACGAAACGTCGGTTGACGCATCCTTTTTCCCACCGTCGCCGTCCGCGTCACTCGTTCCCTTCTGAGTCCCGGACTTCCCATCCTTGGTATCACCACCCTCCCCCGAAACCCGCAGCGCCCTCGCCGCGGGGTCCTCGCCAACCTTGACTTTTAGATTCACAAACGCACGCGCTCGCGCCAGTTCGGCGCGCGCCGGTTTTCCAAAAGCCGCGGACGCGACTGAATTCGAAGTGAGCGCCCTTAGGAGCTGCCGGCGCAAGTCGCTCGCTTCCCTCATGGTTCTCCCGTGAAGGCAGTGGTCCAGACAGAACGCCGCCGCCTCCCGAGGGCCGCGCTGCGTGTCATACGCAACAAGCGCCCTCGCCGCGGAAAGGGCGTCGGAGTGCGGGTGGTGAAACGCGTGTCGCAGTTTCCGGCGGCGCTGTGCCGTTTCTTTGTCGTCTTTTGCGTCGCCGGAGGTATCGCCGCCGGCGAACTCGTCTCGCAGAAACGGCGAATCGAGGCTCAGCGCGGCGGCCGCGACGACCGCTGCGGCGAGACACCCTCCACCGTTTTTGCTGTTTTCACTGGCAGCCGCGGCGAGTAGCATGCGCGCATGCCGTGGGCCAATCGGCAGGGCCGCCATCGCCCTACCGAGCTCCGTTAAAACCCCCACGTCGCCGTCGTCGCCGAAACTCCCGAAGTGCCCAAAGGTTTGGGTTTGAGGATTTTGAGAAGTAACGCTCGTAACGCTCAAAGTCGGCCTTAACGCGCCCAGCACCGCTAGCGTTCTTTGCGCGCGTTTCAGTGAGGCGAAGTTGGGCGGCGTGAGGAACGGAAACCTCGCGACGCGGTCAATCCCCATGGCTCGCATTTGAAGCACCACGCCGTCCACGGGCTGCGTTAAAATCGAGGGAGGGGCGTGGTCGTCCAGGTCGTTCACGAAGTGCGCTGACGAAAACAGACGGTACGCGTGTCCCGGGCCGGTTCGTCCGGCTCGCCCACACCGCTGCTCCGCGCTGGCTTTCGAGATCCACCCTACCTCGAAACGCGACATCCCGGCGTTCGTGGCGGAGGCGTCGCCGTCTTCTGATTCCCCATCGCCTCCTGAGTTAAACACCCGTCGTTTCTCCCGGCCGCAGTCGATGACGTACCGGGTGTTTGGAATCGTGAGGGACGTCTCCGCGACGTTCGTCGCCACGACGACCACGCGCGCGCCGGGCGGCGGCGGGTCGAAAACCCGTTTCTGTAAATCCGGAGGCAGCATCGCGTACAGGGGCAACACGTGGAGGTACCCGGGCCCGGTGTCTTCTTCCTTTTCGCCGGCATCGCTGCCACCCTTATTGGCCAACTCCGTGGTCGGCGCGTGCGCCCGAAACCAACTCTCCTCCGCCGCCTTGGCCTCGTCAGGGGTCACGCCTTCGCCGCCGTGCACCACGACGTCGTCCTCTTCGCTCACGTCGCTGGCGCTGTCGTCCGAGTCGTCGTCGTTGTCGAAATCGTCCCGGCCGCCGCAGTCGAAGTTGCCGTCCCCTTTCGTGTCTTCGCCGCCAAAGTCGTCGTCGAAATCCTCCCCTGCGGCGTCCAGGGCGTCCACCGAAAACGCGTCCAACTCGTGACCCGAGGAATCTTGTTTTGTTTTTGTTTTTTTGTCAGACTCCTTTGCGTCGTCTAGAGAGTTCACCCCTGAAGAAGGTTTCGGGTACGCCGCCTTGAGTTTCCGGACGAGCTGGTCCACCTCTCGTTGCCCGGTGACGAAAACCAGGATCCCGCCAGGTGGCAGTTTTTTGTGAATCGCGACGACTTTCTTCCTCGCCGCCCCGACGTAATCGCCGTGAATCGTTTCCCGCGCGAAGTGAATCGTGACGGGAAACTGCCGCGCCGCGATTCGCAGCAGCGCGGGTGGAGTAGGACACAGCTTTTTATTCTCCACGAACTCTGATACTCTTAAGGTGGCGCTCATGACTACGAGTCGCAACGGGGTGATACCGGGCCTTTTCTCTCGAAAAAGCTCCGCTCGTAACGGCACGACCCTGGATAAAAGCCCCAGCAAAATGTCCGTGTTCACCCCGCGCTCGTGCGCCTCGTCGATCACCACCACGGAGTACTTCCTCAGGAGCAAGTCGCTTTGCATTTCTTTCAAAAGCACGCCGTCGGTCATGAACTTTATCTTGGTGGTTTTTGAGCTCGGCGCGTCTTGGGTTGTGCCGTCTCGTTCGGTGGTAACTTTCTTGTCGTACCTCACTTGGTACCCCACCTCTTCGCCCAGTTTCACGTTTAATTCATCAGCAACTCTCGTCGCGGTCGAGGTAACCGCGACCCTTCTCGGCTGCGTCACCGCGATCGCACCCGGGTGCGCGGCGCAACTCGGGTCGCCGTACCCCGCTTCCAATAGGCGAAGGAAAGAAAACAAAGTGTCAGGGCAGGTAACAGTCTACTTGTGATGTCAGGAGGGCACTCGACCAGGGGCAGTACTTGTGATGTAAGTAGTGCACTTGACGATCGGGGCAGTACAAGTAAACAGTCTTTGGATTTGGGAAAGCCGCCGCACCTTCGAACAGAAACTGCGGCACCTGCGTGGTTTTCCCGCACCCGGTTTCCCCGCAAATCACGACGATCGGGTTGTGGTTTCTGTTTGGTTTTTTAAGAAAAGGTGTCAGTGTCTCGTGATGTGTATGAGGGATTGGTATGAGTAAACAGTCAGGGTAACAGTCCGAGGGAATGCGCCCTTCTGGTCGTAATAGTCCAGGACGCAGGACGAGTATGGGCAAACAGCCACGGTCACCTGGATTTGGGGTTGGGAAAGGCGCTTACATGCAGTCCACGATTTCGTGTTCCGAGCCCAAAATCGGAAGGCCCTCTCTCTGGGTTTGGATTTTCTTTTGTCGTGTCACCGGCACCGAAAAGCTAGCCCCGACGAACACGCCGGGGTACTTCTTAGCCGCGGCGGTGCTCGCGGCTTTGGAGTTTTGCCAGAAAAGTGTCAGGGCCTTGTATGGTCAAACAGTTTTGGGATTTGGGAAATGCAATACGTACCTTCGTTCGCCGCGACTGCTTTCGCGGCTAGATCTTTCGGATCAAGCGACGCCGCGACCGCGTTCGGCCCGAGCGCTTCCGTGGTACGCTCCGCGACCTGTTCCGGGTCCCGTTGACGTATCAAATCAGCAAGCGCCGTGACCTGGGCTAGGTACGTTTTGAACTTCGCGCGTCTCTCGTCGTCGTCCTCGTCGTCCTCGTCCGACTCGGTATCGACGTCGTCCCCCCGCAAAGCAATCGCTTCGGCGTTTTTGATGCGTTCCAAATCCAGCCTGGCTTGGTCGAGCGGGTGAATCGGGCCGTAGGACTCGGTAGCCGCGCCGCCCGTTCCCGTCCCCGTGCTGGTCGGCATCATCGCTTTGTTAAGAGGCCAGCTTTGTTTCCGCCCGAAGGTATTCGAGTCGTCGAGATTGTCTTCATCGGATGACGATGATTCGTCGTCGCTTTCCCCACCTCCATTTACTCCAGGTCCTTCCGGCCGTTCCCGTTTCGTGAGCCTCGAGTTTTCAACACTCGATCCTGGTAATTGAATTCCCGCGCGTTCCGCTTTCAGTTCCCGTCGCAACGTTTCCCGTTTACTCAAGCGCTGCCCCATGCTGGCGGAACCGGCGAGAAGTGTTAACGACTCATCACTCACCATCTTCGCCGCGTTCAGCCGGGCCACGACGGCGCCTCGCTGGTCCCTCTTTCTTTTATCCTCCTCCACCTTCGCGTTCTTTCTTTTCTGCGATTTCGAAAGCTTCTTTTCAGCAGGCAAGGGGTTACTTCGTCGCGGGCCGTGCCTCACACCGCCGCCGCCGCCGCCTGGCTTTTGTTTCTTCTTCGCGCTGAGTTTGATAATCTCATCGCCGCCCGCCACACCCAAGCTCGCGGCGAGCTCGGGGGACAAAAAACCGCCAGCCGCCTCGGTCTCCGCCATCGTTGCAGGGCGGGACACACAGTCCGCGACGCACCGAATGCCGGCCCTGTCTCTCTCTGTGCCACCCGCAATGTACCACCCTCGGCTTAGCCGAGACTTACGACACTTCAGAGAAAATTTCCTTCCACTTGGCCGCCGACTCGAAAGCACGCGCCACAGTTCCCCGCGCGCCGGGATGGAGCTGCCTTCCCTTTCCCAGCTTCTGGCCGCCGTGACCGGCGCGAACCTGAAAACAGCGGTGCTCGCGTTCGCGGTGGCGTACGTCATCGCCGCGGTGTTTGTGTTCCGGTCGTCCTGGCCCTTCGGGTGGATGGGCGGGGGCGCGGGTCGCAGCAGCGCGTGGTCGAAACAAAAAGCGAAGGACACGAAAAGCGAGGAGGAGTCCGAAGTGTTTCCCGAACCGATGGCCAAGGGAGACCTGACCGTGCCTGAGCTTAAACTACACGACGGATCCAACTCTTTGTTGCCCGTGTTACTCGCCGCGAAAGGCGTGATTTACGACGTGACCAGGGGGCGGGATTTCTACGGCAAAGGAGGGCCGTACAACGGCTTCGCGGGCATCGACTGCTCGAGAGCGCTCGCGAAAGTTTCCCTCGATGCGAAGGATCTCAACGACGACGTCACCGATTTGTACGCCGCGGAGAGGGACGTGTTGAACGACTGGGTACGGAAGTTCGAGGACAAGTACCCGGTGGTGGGGGTGTTGCGGGGGGGGGCGTTTGATAAATCTTCATGATGAGACGCGGGGGAAGGGTGCGCGGAGGCCACGGTGGTTGGTCAGAGACAGAGTAGGAGGGAAGAAACAAAATCAAGTTGAAAACAAACAGTGCCGTAAAAATAATGCATTGTCAGCAATCTTAATCTGATTCACTTCCACGCGCCCCATCTTCATGGCTTCCCCGGAAACGGCCGGGCGGCGCCCCGCTTTGGGGCAATGGGTCGCCGCGCTGGGGTACTTGGTCGGCGCGGCGGTGTTGCTCCGGGTGCCTATGGAGTTCCGGTGGTTTCCGAAACGCGGTGGCGGAGGCGCGAAGAAATCGGAATCTGTGACGAGCGGCTCCGTGAAGCGCAAGTCGCCGACGACGCAGGGCAGCAGATCCCCAACCGCAAGTTCGGGCGCACGCCAAACGTCGCCTTTGCGACCGACCACGGATGCCACGCCACCTGATGACACCACAGTCGAAGCGCCGTCGCTCACAACAGTAACACCCATGATGCCAAAGGGCGATTTGACACCCAAACAGCTCCTCGCGTACGACGGTTCCGATGGCTCGAAGCCCGTTTTGCTCGCCGCGCGAGGCGTGATATACGACGTCACCGCCGGTTCCGATTTCTATGGCGCCGGCGGGTCGTACAACGTCTTCTCTGGGAAAGACTGTTCACGGGCGCTGGCGAAGATGAGCCTTAGTTTGAGTGACGTGAGCTCGGCGGTGGATGACTTAACGGAAGATGAAAAAAAAACCCTGGACGACTGGATCCAAAAGTTTCAAGGCAAGTACCCGGTCGTGGGGAACGTGAAACACGGCGGCGAAGACGTACCTTTGTGACCGTTGTTCCAACCGTCGCAATAAAACGTACTACGTACGTAACAGTATCCTGCCGAAGTATCCACATCTATTCTATCGACGACACATCTGTGTGTTGACGCTCCGCGTACCCGCCTAATAAAGGCGACATTTAAGCAAAAAGAAAGCCGATCGCAAATCAGTGTTGAAAGGGCTTTTTCATCGCAATGTTGACTAGTTGAAAAGGCTGACCTCTAAATCTCCCGTGTGTTCCATCGCCGCGCTCCACAAGTCCTCGACTTCCCGAGACGTTTCGGTTTTCCTAAACCCTAACCCTAAACCCTAAACCCTAAACCCTAAACCCGCCGCCAAGACCTCATCGGGGGACCACCACGAGGAAGAAAACGTTCACCAGCACGGCGAGAAGCACGGCGGCGGTGATCGCACGCCGAACGCATTTTTCAGTAGCGGCGCTTTTCTGTTTGTTTCGCGCCGCAACCGCTTCCGCTTCGTTTCGTACATTTACCTTCCCGCTCGACAACAACGGCGCGCGTTCCGTGGTACCCGCGGTTTCGCTTTTCGCGCTCGAACCGTCCGAACACGCGTCGCCTGGTGAGGTAACTACACTACGTACCGAGTTAACAGGAGTACTTCCTGACTTGACGTTACTTCCAGAACGCGACCCCCCGGACCACCCCTGGTCCCCGCGCTCCTCCCGCTCCCCCAGCGTGACCACCACGTACGCGAAGGACGCGACGCAGGCTATCGAGTACCCGAACACCGCAAGGCGGCTCTCGTGCCGCGGCTCCACGAACAAGTCGCTCAGCACTATGGTTCCCACGTCTTTGAACGGCGCGCTGCACGCGGCGAGAAGCGCGGAGCTGACTCGCACGAAAAAGTACGTGCTCACGTTCGTGCAAAGCGCCCACGCCGTGTTTACAAGTAACAGCCACCAGGTGGTTTTGTCGAACAAAGGAACTTCTTTGAGTAGGTAACTGGTTTCGAAAAGTGCCGCGCCGAGTGACAGCAACGCGGTTTCCAGCGGCGCCGTGTACACCAGTAAGGCTCCGATGGTAACCTTGACGTTCCGCAACAAGTGCTCCAGCAACACTAACCGACCCACTTCCGCTACGACGGACACGAACGCCAGGGTTAATCCTACGTAGTTATTCGAGTTCTCTGCGTCGTCCCGTGCTTCGTTCAGCTCGCCCACTGCGGTTAAGGTGACTCCAAACGCGGCTACCGAAACCATCACACCTGTTCGCAACCTTAACGGCTCCCAGCCTATCAACACGCAAACCAGCGCCACCAAAACCGGCGTGGCGCCGTACGTCATGAACACGAACGCGGGGCTCACGAACTCGAGGGCTTTGTTTTGCGCGTACAGCTTTGCGCTGTGACACACCGCCAAAGGGACGCAGTACCTTACGATTTGAGATACCCTCAGTTGCTTTTTGCCGCGCTCCGTTGGGACACTGGTTACCACCCAGAAACCAACCACACCGCAGACGCAGTTGTGAAGCGCGAGAAGCGCGAACTGCGCGTGGAAGCCTTTTAAAATCAACAGGTCGTTGAACAGACCCATGGTGGAGGCGAAGAACGCGTGCGCCAGGAACACCAGGAACACGGTGGCGGGTTTGTACTCCGCGGCGTTCGCATTTGTGACACCGGTACCATCGGTATCGGGACCGTATTTACCACCACCGAAACCACCGCCGACCCCGTACCCGTCGCCGTCGCCCGCAAAGAACTCGAGCACACCTCCCCGGGTGGTAGCCCCCGGGGTTCCCGCGTTCGTTTGGGTGTCTCCCACGCCGAACCGCGGTGACGCGGCTCGGGTGTCCCATTTAGTGCCGTCCCGTTTGGAACCGTGTCCGCCACTCGTCGTGCCCCCGAGAACCCAAGGGTCACCCCACCCAGCCACGCGGCTCGTGCTCAACCCGTACGACGGCGACCGCGCCGCCTCGACCTCGCTCACCACGAACTGCTCGATGGGCATGTGGGCTAACCTCGCGTCGCCCCCAGGCGGCGCGCGTGACGACTGCCGACGGAATACACGGAATGCAAACAAGGCGATTTCGTGAAAAACGCGCGGCAACGAATTTTGCCCATAAGGAAAGGGTGTTGGACTTGGCGAGGCCACATCGGCCGGCGCCCGGGGTCTTTTGGGTTCGCACGAGCAGGACGGTGGGCGCGATGGTTTCGTCGCGTACCCGACCGCGACGAACCTGGGTTGCGGCCGTGCTCGTGTTGGTGGTGTTGGCGACGTGCGTCTTGGCGCCCGCGGTCGCGCAGTCTTCGGATTACGGCCAAGTCGTTGCGGGCAAAATACATCTTGGCAACTACGAGTACCCCGAGCCCGTGGTGCTCGGTCCGATCGGCAACGGTGACGTGAGGGCGGTGGTGATTCTTCTTCACGGCCTGGGAGGCGCCGCGCAGGGCATGGAAAGCATCTTCAACGAGTCGCCGTTCCATGACGTGCGGTGGATCTTCCCACAAGCGCCGATGCGAGCTGTTCAATTAAACTTCGGCCAGCCCGAACCGGCGTGGTACGACATGCGGAATTTGGACCCGGACGACATTTGGAACGACGAGGAGGGGATTTCGGAAAGCGCGGAGTATATCAAGCAGCTGGTGCTGCAGTGCGTCCGGGGAGGGGTGCGTGCAAACAGGATAATTTTGGGCGGTTTCTCACAAGGAGGCGCCGTCGCGTTAACAACTGCCGTTCACAAACTGGATGGGATAAAAATTGGAGGCGTCGTGGCGCTTTCCACGTACCTGCCCATGGCCGAGCAGTACCTCGCGGGTACCAAAAAAATAACCTCAGTCGCGAAACAAATTCCGTTCTTCATCGCGCACGGTGACCGCGATCCCGTGCTCGCGTTTTCCATGGGGAAAAAAACGGAAGCGGCGCTGTGGGGAATGGGGATGACGCGGGTGGAGTTTCACGTTATCAGGTACGTCTTGCATTTCCCAAATCCCAAGACTGTTTGACCATACAGTACTGACACTTTTCTGGCAAAACTCCAAAGAGGACTCGGGCACACGCGCAACGCGGCGGAAGCGGGACTTATCCGGGATTTCATCGGGCGCGCGCTTTCCGAGGTGGTGGGTGAGCCGGCTTGGCTGGTAGAGGCGGCGCAAGAGGGGGCGTCGGAAACGGTGGCGGAAACGGAAGAGCAACAATGGGAACGAGTCGACCGAGTGTATCAATGGTAGTGTTAGAAAATATAAGCAAGACCTTTTTTCGGACGCTGCTTTTCGTGTTTTGTACCGCCCTCCTGGTTCCCGCCATTGCTACCCGAGCATGAGCCTTGGTACGCTGCGACACGCCGCGTCTGCACGCATTTCGTCCGGCGTGTTTCACCGCCGCACTCGCCAAATCACGGTCCCGCACTCTCGTCCCGCGTTTCTCTCCCGTCGCGCCTTAGGAGCCGGCGTCGTTTTCACCGTCCTCGCCTCTTCCACACGCGGAAGCCGCGCGATGGCCGCCTCATGCTCAGCCGCCGCTTCCCACACCGGGTACCCCGCGCCGATCATCGTGCCCCCACCCGAGGGCGGCGCGACGAAGGCGGTGTGCATTTTCCTGCACGGCCTCGGCGACACCGGCCACGGCTGGGCGGATGTTGCGACGCAGATGCCTATCGAGGGCGTGCGGTGGATTTTCCCCACGGCGCGTACTATCCCGGTCACCTTGAACGGCGGGATGAAGATGACGGGCTGGTATGACATCAAGGACCTGAGCGTAGAGGGCAACGTGGATGACCGCGCGCAAACCCTAGGGTCCAGCTCGTACATAAACGCGCTCATCGAGGACGCAATTTCGGAAGGGGTGCCTTCGGACAAAATCTTGCTTGGCGGGTTCTCGCAAGGGGGCGTCATCGCGCTCACCGCGGCGTTGCGGTCTCCAAACAAATTAGCCGGAGTCGCGGCGATGAGCACGTACTTAGCACTAAGGGACGACTACCCAGGCGCACTCAGTGCGCACGCCACCAGCCTTCCCGTTTTCCTGGCGCATGGAACCGACGACCAGGTGCTTAGGTACGAGTACGGACAGAGGACACAAGAAAAGCTTCAGCAGATGGGGTTCCAAAACCTTGATTTCAAAACCTACCCCGGAATGGGACACAGCGCGTGCCAGGAAGAACTCCGAGCCCTGGCGAAGTTCATCACCAAGTGCTTGGCGCTTTAAGGGCGGGGTGCTTACGCGCTTTGAAGAGGAATGGTTTGAATCATCGAATGTTAAAAGTAAAGTATTTCAATCGTACGATTGATCTATTGCATCATCTTCATCTTCATCATTCATCATTCATTGCAGCACCACTACGTTCATGGCAGCACCATTCCGCTTCATTCATTGCAGCACCACGACGCTCGCGTTTCCCTCTTTCCGGATCCGCGCGACCCGCCCGATTGTTTCTTTAAGCTCCTGTTTATCGGCATCGGAATTTAACAGCCCGCGTTTCCGGAGCTGTTTCGTCACGTCCTTCGTGGTGGGTTTGCCTCCTTTTTTCAAAATCTCGCGAAGCGCGAGTTCGATCGGGCGAGCGGTGTTCGGCGAACCGGTCGCGTTGTCCGGCTTGGCCGTTTGTTTAGCCGTTTTCGCCGACCGACCAACCGGAGACGTTCCGACGACGTCATCCTCGGACCGCGACCGTTTCACCCCACCTTCGGGTTGTAACGGTTTCATAACGGCCGGCGCCGTCGTAACCGCCGCCGCCGCCGCCGCCGCGCTCTGCGCCGCTTTCTGCTTATCACGCTGCTGCAACAGAAACGGGTGCAACTCTGGCCCGATGAAAAAAAAAAGTGTCAGTTCCGTATGGGCAATCAGGGAGGCGGAACGTGGTGATTGGGAAAGTTCCTTACCTTCCTGGTCGGGATCCACGAACTCGTCGTCGTCGTCGCTGTCGTCGCTTATTCCGCCGTCCAGCGTGTCTTCCTGTTTTCCGATTAGTTTTGACAGGGCTTTGCCACTCGCGTCCAACTCGCCGCCCTCGCCGTCCCGGTCGTTGTCGTCGTCCGAGTCCGCAAAACCCCCCGCGGGCGGCGGCGGCGGAGGTTCGTCCTGGCCCGATAAAAAAGAAAGGGTCAGTCTTGAGTCGGCGAGAGTGGGTGTACTGTATTGGGCGATGTATGGACAAACAGTCACCAGCTTCGGTAAAACAGTGCACTTGTGACGTATTTGTAACAGCCGCGAGTACTGGAAAGAGTTACCAGTAGTAAGTACGTTACTAGTACTGGTATGAGTTGCCAGTAGTAAGTACGTTACTAGTAGGGGAAGTACTTCCGTTGAATGACTATTGGACGTCAAACAGGGGCTGTATTCAGGGAGGCGGTGTGTGGTGATTGGGAAAGTTCCGTACCAGCGCGAGCTCATCCGCTTCGCCGGCGCCCTCGTCGTCGCTCGCGCCGCCGTCGTGTTCCCAGTCGTCCCCGTCCTGTTTCCGCATACCCCGCGCGCCCGGTGCGCTTTCGTCAACCGCATCGCCGAACTTGGAGGCCGTGTCTTGTTGCTTTTCTCTTTTTGCCGCGGCTCTTTTTTCTTTCTGCCGCCGCCGTCTCGCCGCCTCCACCGGGTCGTCGTCGTCCTCGTCGTCGTCACTTTGGTTGTTTTTGTTGGCGTCATCGTCGTCGTCGTCATCACTCAGCCCGGCGTCGTCGTCGTGTGTCCCGTTCCCCAGATCCCCATCGTTGCGTTTCATGCGCTCCATGAAGTTCGTGGTGGCGGTCTGGTTGTGCGCCCGTCTTTCCAGGGCCTCCTCCGCTTCCTCCAAGGTCATCACCTTCCGTTGCGCGTCCGGGCGGAAGTTGTACCACCCTTCCATCGGAATGGCGCACACGTCGGTGGTGTTCGCTTGCATCATGAGGAGGTAGAAATTACCAAGTGCGCCGTTTTCGCGAAGCCCTTTCAGGTTTTCCCTACCAACCTTCCCGCCCTGGTTTAAAAACAAAGCCCCGTGCCCCCCCGGAAGCTCGGGGGGGGCGCTTCGCATGGCCCATTCCACCGCGGCGGCCCTTCCTGTTTTGAACTTTGGGGGCTTCGCACCGAGAAACCGACCAACCACGTACTTGCGCACGGGCGCGAACGCGCGTACTGCGTATTCCTTCGTCAAAACAACCTCCACCTTGGTCTCGCTCGCGATTGCAGCCGCGTCGCCGGCCATCGGCCGGCCGCCATTCGGGTCACAAACCGCGAGCTCGAATCCCACGTACGCGTCTGCCAGCATGGCTCGGACATCACCGCGGGCGGCCAAGATCGAGGCACACACCGCCTTCGGGGTGGCGGGAAAAGGCACGGTCACCGCAGAGTGAGCCGACTCGCCGCCGAACTTGAAGTGTACCACCACGGGCGCGGGGACCAGGGCGCCACTCATGTAGGCACGGCAGGGGCGAGGCGCGCCGGAGGGGTCTGTCTGCCCAGGGTTGTGTTTTGCTGGTGGTTTTCAAGCCGGGCTCGTTTTCGAGAAAATTCTCGGAACCAACAACGATTCGTCTTCCGTGGAGATCTGAGGTCAGGCGGTGACACTGTGATGTGCGCACGTTGCAAGTTGCGCGCTAAAAGGTCTCACAACCCTACACCCGTCCCCCCGAAGAAGCCTTACAATGCGGAGCTAAGCGACGAAAGACCGCCGCTGCACGTGGCCGCCGGAAAGGGAGACGTGGCGGCAGTGCGGGCGATGATTCAAGCGGGTGCGGACATTAATCACGCGACAGATAACGGCATGACGCCTCTGCTCCGTGCCGTTCACGAGGGCCACGATGTGGTGGTGCGGATGCTTTTGAAGGCGGGCGCGGAACTGGACAATACACTGATGGACGGCTTTACGCCGCTGTACGCCGCGGCCGCGATGGGTCGTGAGGCGTGCGCGCGGATGCTGATCAAAGCGGGCGTAGACATCCACAAGGTGTCAAATGATGGCGTGACGCCGCTGTTCATCGCCGCTACAAGGGGCCATGTGGCGGCATTGCGGGTACTGATCGAGGCGGGCGCGGACATCAACGCGGTAGGGGAAGCCGGCACGACGCCGCTGACCGTCGCCATCGCACAAGGCAACGAGGCGGTTGTGCGGGCGCTGATTGAGGCGGGCGTGGACCTCAACAAGTCGTTGGATGACGGCATGTTTCCTCCTGGTCAAGGCGTGACGCCGCTGCACATAGCCGCTCAAGGCGGCCACCAGGCGATAGCGCACGTGCTTCTCGAGGCGGGCGCGGTCGCACCAAGGCACCTGTGGGCGATTCTCGAGGCCGCTGGCGGAACCGCCGCCGCCGACGTGGCGTCAAAGCCTGACACCCCCTCGCCGTCAGGAACCTCGAAGGGTCACTCGTGCTTGAAGTGCGGTTCCGAAGCGACGAAGAGGTGCTCCAAGTGCGTCAAACGAGGCGTTTTCTCGTCGTACTACTGCGGCCGCGAGTGTCAAAAGAGCGACTGGAAAGCTCACAAGAAGCGTTTCGGGATGGAAGAAAGCGTGGTGGAAACCTTGACGGAATCAGCTCGTTTGGTGAAGGAAGGAAACGCGAACGTGCGACGCAACAAAGGCCCGGAAGACGACGGGGACGAGTTCAGTGTGGACGACTTCAAGGTGTTTTTCAGCGGGACCACTTTTGGTATGCTCTCAGGCCGTGCTAGTCCGACGGGCAACGGAGCGGGTGGTAGAGGTGGCTGGTTTGGTGGCCACATGCAACAACAGGCGAAGTTTCAAAAAATATATACGTCTCGGGGGTTCCAAAGGCCGCGAGTTCCGAAGCGCGGTCGTGGAACACGTTGCGTTTGTGATGGACGGGCCCGGTGTGAAGGACCAGGCGCTCGCGCATTTCATCAAGCGCGGCGCGGATGACCCGCTGTTGAGCGCGCTGGACGACGACGAAAACGACAGCAAAGTGCGATCGGCGCTGACGTCGATCGGGGCGCTGCCACTGCCCAACGGGGTCTTCGTGTCTCAAGGACCTCTTCTTGAAGACACAATGCCCGGCATCTTTGACAAAAAAGAGTAGTCATCTTCGAAAAGCGCGAAGGCGCGCGACGATTCACACGAGCGAGAGCGCTTTTGAGTGCTACTCGAACGAGACCGCGAAAACTAGCGGCGAGACGAGAGACAAACACGGGACACGAGGCGAGACGAGAAAATAACGCGAGTGCGCGAGAGTCACGTGCGTAGCGAGAGTGTCTTTTTACTGCATCACCCACTTCTCGTCGCCCGCCCTCTGGCTAATTAAAGCGAACCCCTCACGCATACAAGTAGAGGTCTGCCCAGGGTTGTGTTTTTGGTTTTCACAAGTCGACTCATTCAGTTTTTTTCTCGCAGCTGCCTATCCTCGGAACGTCCTTTCGTCTTCTTCCGAGGACAATCTGAGGTCCCGAGGTCCCGCTCCCGGTGCCACTGATGTGCGCACGTTGCAAGTTACGCGCTGCAATGTCTCAGAACCCTACACCCGTCCCCTCTCGCGAAACCGGCGCCGCCGAGAATGCGTCAAAGCCCGACACTTCCCCGTCGTCGGGACGAACCAAGAGTCATTTATGGTTCTGCATGAACACCTGCGGAAAAGTCGCGGACAAGAGGTGCGTCGCGTGCAAGAACCACGGCGTGTACACCTACTACTGCGGAGCCGAGTGCCAAAAGATGGCATGGAAGCATGGACACAAGGAGGTTTGTGGGGCAAAGCACGCGGACGCGAAGGACGCGGGGAACACCCGGGCCGGCCCGTCCGCCGACGAGTTCTCGGTTAACGACTTCAACAAGCTTTTCGTCAACATGATGAACAAAGGCGCGGCGTCGATCAAGACCGGCAAGCCGGTTGCTTCCGATGACGGCTTCAATGACCAATTCATGGCGTTTCAAAAGAAAATGCACTTAATGTCGCAGGTGACGCCGGGAAGGAGTTCAGAAAAGGGGTCATCGGAAACATATCGTCCTTGTTCGGGGACCCGTCGGAAATGGCGGAGGAAGACCGGAGGAGTTGGCCGCCGCCGCCGCGCGCGCAGTCGAACACGGCCCCGATTCGGTTCGCGTGAGGCACGGAAGCGAGTACGACGAAAGCGATTACGACACTGGGTGATCCGAAGCACGGTCGAGGGGAGCGTGGGAACACAACCGAGAGACAAAGAAATACCCGTAAGCGATACGCACGCGCGTAAGCGAGAGTGTCTTTTTACTGCACCACCCGCTGTTCGTCGCCCGCCCTCTAGCTAATGAAAGCGAACGCCGATCCCGTCTCGTCGCCGGCTTCAGGTGTCACCCGTCCGTGACCCGGTCCACATACCTCTCCCTGGTCCATGTTGTCGTACCCTTCTCCCCACTGCCCCACACATCAACGCTTACGTTCTTCTCAACTTCTTAAAACGTGCTGCCGATGTGCATGATGTTGGTGGCCATGTTGCACCCGAACGGATCCACAACGTGGTCTTTCAGCGCCGCGACCGGCCCGGTGCGGTACACGATGGCTTGCACCACCACACCGACGAAGGCAATCATCGCCAGCCGGCCGTTCTTGATTTCCTTCACCGCCATCGCGTCGTTGTTCATGCCCATGGGGTCCCAGGGGAAATCGGAGTTGACGCCCGACTTTCCGGTCGCGAGCCACCCGCGGATTCGTTTCAGCTCCAGGATGCCCATCACCGGGAACTGCACCGCGAGGAGGGCGGGGATGGGGAAGTCGTAATCACCGGCGCCGGCTTCGTACCACGGGCCGCCGATGTTCAGCGCGTCCGTGGTGGTGATCCCCGCAACCGCCATCATCGCCCACCGGCTGTTCATAAGCTCGGCTTCCTGGTAGTACTTCAAACGGGCCGGGTCCGCGCCGAGCCCGAGGGGGTCGAACCCGAAATCGCCGGGAAGCGTGCCGTCCAGGTGGGGGGGCGCGACGGCGGAGTCGCGGAGCCTGGATGGTGGTTGGAGGTGGGATGGGTGTGTTGGTTAGTACGAGTTCGCCGTTTTGGACGATTGTTTCTCGCGACAAATCAAATCCGTCGAATGTTCGTCGGATGGCATCGCCGGCGCACGCGTTTGCACGCCGACGCGACGACCGCGCTCTGGTTGGGTTGGGTTTGTTCGTTTCCGTGGCACGGCGACGGATCATTCCAGGTCTCTAAACGCGAACCGGCACGATCACGGGGGGTAACACGCACCACAGGTCACGGCCCGCGGCTTTGACCGTCAGCGAGGTTCGGGACGAAACCGCGGTGCGGGCGGGCGCGGCGAACGCGGCCCTGGACCCGGCGAACTTTGCCTTGGCGCCGCGCACGGCGCAGACCGCGGTGACGGAGGAGGTGGTGAGAGCGGCCATCTTCGCGAATTGGTCGGAAGCGGGGTGGTTGTGTGCGGTAATGGGTCCGGTGTTGGGGGGCGGGAGGAAGCGCCATCGCCGGGAAAACACAAAAAACAAGGAGCACGCCTTCTGATTCGTCGAGCACGATTCTGAGTTTTTGGCCAGAGAAGCGCGCCCGCGGTTTTTGATCCTCATCCCGAAGGGTTTTTTTTCCAGGGTTTTGGCTTTCCCGTCCCCACGTCCATTCCGCCTACGCACCGGACATCCACGATGTCCGTTTCTCTCGTAATGTCGATGACCAGCCTGTCCGTGGCTGGCGCTGGCCGAGGTGTTTCCGTGGCGCGCACAGGGCGCGCCGCGCAAAGCAAGGCCTCGGTCGCGAGCGGAAGCGCGTTCTTCCCAACAAAGACCGCCGCGAAGATGACCATGAAATCCTCGCTCGCGGGTGCGTCATCTATCCCATCCATCGTCCCGTTCCGAACGACCGCGCGCGCGGCGTGCGTTAAGGTTCACCGACTGTTACAGGTCGCCGCGTCCGCGGTCGCTTGCATCAAGTCAACCCTACGAAGTCGCCGCAGGAAGGGTTTCCACGCTCGCGCTGTGCCGCGCGCGCGGTACGCGGACACGACGCGTTGTCGGGAAAAAGCCAGGTGCAACGACGACGCGTCCCGGGTTTTCGGAGCGAGTCTTACGCGCCAAGTCTTAGGCCAAGTCTTATATGCCAAGAGTCTTTTCCCTCCCCCAACCTTGTCTTTACCTGACCTTTCCCACCCCGTGCACTCTTTGTTCTCTCTCTCTTTTCGTCTCAATAGGTGTCGTGCTTCCCCGCGCGGTAGCGATGCGCAAGCCCACGGCCAGCGGAAGAGGCGCGCTTGTGATCGTGGCGGGTGGGAACTCGCTCGGGTGCACCCTGCACGGCACGAGGCGCGCGCGGGCCAGAACCTCGGGATTCCGAGCCAGGCTCGCCACTCCCGGCGGCAGACGCACACTGAAGCTGAGGCGCAAGAAGGGACGCAAGTACCTCGCCCCCGCGGGCGCGCCAAACATGTGGAACAAGGCGAAGAGGAAGAACCTCAAGTAATTTGATCGAGCGAATTCGTACCTCACCCATAGCCCATTTGTTTAATAGCGAGACGTCTCTCATCACTAACTTTGTCAAAACTCGTTCAGGCTGCGCTACGGGTAACCGTTAGCGGTACTAGTAGCTGGACTAGTAACCGTTACTGATACTAGTAACCGTTACACGACGAATCAAAACTCTATCAGATACTCTAGTCTACTGTCTAGATTCGTACTACCGCAAAAAGTCTACCGTGCTCGCTAGATTCGGCACACCCCGCACACACTAGATGTGTTCCAGCTCTTCGTCGCTGGACCGGTCGTCGTCGTCCCCTCCATACGCGCGCTGCGCGTCCCACAGCTTTTCCGAGGTTTCCTCCAGTTCGTCGTCGTCCACGCCCCACGCCCTAAGCGCCGCCTTGCCTGTCGCGCTTCGTGACGCGCGTTGCCAGCCTTGCCGGATGTTGGCCAGCGTGGTTCCGTACGAAGCGCTTGAGCGGAGCCGGGTGGTGGCGCTTACGAACCTCGGGGTCTCGGAAGAGGTTGCCCCCCCGCGACCGAAGACGCTCGGGAACGTTAACGGCAACGGCAACGGCGCTTCAGAGACGCACCGCAAACGAGGTGCGCGGTACCGCTCCAAACGGAGCGCCGCGTCCAGCGCGAGTGAGGACTCATACGCCGAGGCGTGGCGATGCGCAGAAGCGTTACTCGAGTTGTTGCCCTCGCCAACAACGACGTGGCCTCCTCGCGTCACGTACGTCTCCGCGAGGGGTTCGTCCTCGTCTGAGTCCGAATCGGAGTCATCAGAATTGCGATTGTGTGTAGGTCTCACGCCTCGGTCGCCTTTCGCGCCGGGCGTGAGCCCGGCGAAAGCGGCGAGAGGTGCGCCAGCCGCGGCGCGCCGGCACGCCGCGTCCGCTTCAGCGTCTTTGCTGCCGCTCGCGGCGCCTTGGCCGTTGCCTTGCCCCGCCAGCGACCCCGCGGTCGGGTCAACCACGAAAGCGGCGGACACGAACGGACCGCCGGTGCGTTGCGACAGGTGTCGCGCCACCGCGCGCATGTCCGACGCACCAGCCGAAGTGTCACCCACCCCGCGCCAATGCGTCCCCGAGACATCCATGAACGACGCGGCGAGCGCGCTCGAGCGGTACCGGGACATGCCTTTTATTGTAAAACAAAAGTGTCAGTCTTGTATAAGCAAACAGTCGTCCGGGATTTGGTGAAAGACCCAATACGTACCTTGCTGCCCTACGAACCCACCAGGTAGCGCCGAGGTGCCGACTTTTTTCCCCACCATCGCATCCGCGCTCAAAGCGACGTACGCGTCCACGGCGTTCGCCAGCGACACGGTGGTCAGCGCATCGTTTAGCAGCGCGTACCTCGCCGCCTCGGCGTCCGCCGTGGCTTGCGTTGAGCTCACTCGCGTGACTTGCGACGGCATTCCCGTTGCCGAATCCTTAGACGGCCTTAACGAGTACACCCACACCGGCTGCGTGGGGTATTCGTCGTTGATTTCCTCAATCGATACGGAGGCGACCCCCCCGAACCCGGAAAGGTCCTCCGCCATCGCCGAAAACCCGCGGAGTTTGTCGCACTCCTCCGCCCATTTGCGAATTGCGTCGCGAATTTCCTCCCGGCGGTCGTTTTGTTTCGCCCAAACGAAACCTTCCCCGAACCCGGCGAAGGCATCTACGCCCGACCAAACCCCGTCCAGCAGAAAACTGGAGCGCGGGTGGTACGCCGCCTTACCGAAATCGCTCCAGCCGGTGCTTTGTTTTTCCAGCTGGCTCGCCGCTTCAGCCAGCGCAGCAGCGGCGGCGTCTTCCTTTTCCTTTTTTAGCTTGAGTTTTTCTGTCCGTTCCGCTTCCGTGAGTTTGGGTTTGGGTGTTTTTTGCTTTCGTGGCGACCCTTTGCCTTTGCCCGTGTCCATTCTATCGTCGCTCGCTTCCATTTCGTCTTGAGTAGAAAGATGTGCAGCCATGCGTTTCCGCAAAGCCTCCATCGGATCGGTCGGCGTATCTTCGTCGCCTTTTTCGCCCGACGCGTCCACGTCTCGTCCCCACTTGCCTCGCTTGCCGCCGCGCCTTTCGTCGCCGCCGTCGCCGTCGTCATCATCAGACGACGACACCGATTGGTGGTCATCGTCTTCGTCGTCATCGTCGTACGTCTCCCAGTCCGTCTCGAGTTGTTTCACGAACGCGCTTTTGTCGTTGAGTTCGCTTTTGATGACCTTCGCGTCGCCGTCCCAGGTGACAATTGGGGGCAGCTCACCACCCCCGGATTGGTCTCCGTACAAATACCCGTCTTTCGACGTACCACCCAGCCCGCCCCGCATCTCGAAATAAACCATCCGCGGCGTGTACGTCGCGACTCCGCCGTTGGTTTCCCCCACACGGTAAAGCACCTCCGACGCGAGGTTTCGGTACCGACCCGCGTGTGCGTCGTCGCTCTCGCCGAGGCCGATGGTTTCATCCTAATCGATTTGGACCGTGTTTTGAGAGGAAAGAGAGGTGTGTAGGGTATAGGGTAAGGCTCCGTGTAAGGTGCGCGAAACAAACGCCGATGGGAGGGGGGAGAGGTGAGGGGCGGGCGAGACACGAAAAGATCGACACAGATCTGGTTGTCTCGAGATCGAGGTTCCCATGGACGTGCGTGGTGGTAAAACGACTTTAAGCAAAACAGCCCGCGTACCTGGAAATTCCAGAAGTGCGCCCCGCACCAGTTCGCGTACCCGCCGAACTGAAGCGTGATGACCTCGCCGGGATGCGCCATCGCGGCGTGCGTGGGGAAGTGAGTCATGGTCTCGGAAAAAACGCGTGTTTTCGTTTTCGTGGGAAACTTCGACGCGCGTCGTCAATCCACAATCTCAGTTTTGAGATCGCGGGGACGATGAGCTCCGCCGGGGTTGGCATCGAGGAAGGCGCCGGGGCCATCGAGGTGGTAGGTGATGCCCCTGTTGATGGCGGCGGAAGCGTTCACCCAGGAAACACAGACGCCACGGACGACGACGGCGACGTCGAGCCCGTTGGAGAGTCACCGCAGATGAGGGATCGCATCTTGGTGGGCGGCGAGGGCGGGGATTACGTCGCGCGGTGCCTTTCCACCGCGCAGGACGTACAAGAGGCGATTCGCTTGGTGCAGGTGGAGGGGGGATGGGGCGGCGGTTCGTCTTCCAACACCACAGCGTCGGACCATGAACCACTGTTAGGGTTGCTCGGCCAGCTCGGGTTGACACGCGCGGAGACGTACCGCGCGGTGCTTGACGATTCCGTTGAAACTCTTTTGCGCAAAGTCGCGAGCGCCACCATGACGCAAGGCGCTTTGTTATCCCTGCTCGATGCTTCGTTCAAATACGTCACTATCGAGGAGCTAAGAGCAGTCCCGTTGGCTGCCCTGACACGCCTGAACCCGGTACCCAGCAGCTACTTGAAGAATATCTCGCGCGACCCCGAGTTGTTCCGCCGGCTACCGGTTGAAACGCAAAGGCAGTGCTGGTCTTTAAAACCCACGCTGTTGCGCAGGCACGCCACCCCCATTGTGGTTAACTTCGCGGACGAAACCGCCACGGTGGTTCGAAACCTGGAGGCGGATGTTTTTTTAGCGCCCCTGAACCGGGCAGAGGGGTGGGCCGTGTTTCCACCGGGGGGCGCGCCAATTGGGGCGGAGGAAAAGAGCGCAGGCACGCCCGGCGGGTTACCCCGAAAATCGCTAAGAGCCGCGTCAGCGAGCACCGCGCGTTTACGGAAAATAGTGGGCACAAGCACGGGCCTTTACCTGACCGTGCTCGGCGTGATACGCGCGCACTACGCCGAGTATGGGCTGCCCGCGACGTGCGCGCTGCGATCGCAGCTGCTGATGTCTCTGCACGACGACGACTTAGTTGACCTGTGCGCCGCGGACAAGTGCCACCGCCTGGCGTGGCTGTGCGACGCATGTGTCCGGGACCGGTGCCTTGACGGCCGACGGTGTTTCGAAATGGCGGCGGTTGTTGCGCAGCTCGATTTCGACAGCAGGGCTGGTGAACGCGAGGCGCAGGTTAAAAAAGAAAACGAACAGCGGCGAGTGAAGAAGGAACACGCCGGGAAAAAGGAACACGCCGCTACCAACGCCACGCGCTCCAAAGGGTTACCCGCGCTGAAGGTTACGTTCGGCATGAAAAAGAAACCTGACGTCGTGACAGACGCCGTTCCATCGCATGCGATGGATGTGGATGGCAAGCAATCAAATGATGTGCCCGTGGGTAACGAGTCGGGAAAAAATGAAAGCACCCCGCTTGTAGCACAGACACAACCGAAACTTATCCTGAAAATAAACCCGCCCGCGGCGCCCGCGGTTTCCACGGGCGTCGGCGGGAACGATTCGCCAAACTTTGCGGTTTTTCGCGACGGCGACGCCGAAGGCGCGGTTTCCGAAGACGCCGGCGCGGGTTCGATTTCCCGCGCGGAAGCGGGTTTCACCGCGGGCGCGCACGAAAACAGGAACCCGCTCGCGGTAAGGGCCTTTCCCAATCACCACATTTCGCCGACTGATTGCCCATACAAGACTGATATTTATTTTATTTCAATCAGGGCGTGGGGATGATCCTTCGAGACCCGCCCATGTTGCACCTGTTGCTACACGAAACCTGCCGGACCTTGGAAGCCACGGTTTGGAATGAGATGGTTCCGAAAAAAGAGGAACGCTTGAAACACCTCACGAGCTTGCTCGCGGTGGCGTGCGGCGCGCGGGTTAGCACACGAGCGGACCGCCCTGTGTTGCCGCAACCGCCGCCGGCCGTGATGTCCGAGTTTTATCCGATCCTAGCAGAGATGATCCTGGAGGCGATGCTGCGAGCGGGGCGCGGGGATGAGGAGGAGACGGAGGAGGAAGAGGTGGTGGTGATCGACTCAAAACAAAAACAAACAGCCACGGATACGATGGACGAGGATGGCGAGGTTCACACTCAAGACCCTGGTACTCAAGAACCGGGTCCGGACTCACCCGCCACGACCAGCGCGCGTACCGGCACCTCGCCCAGAATCGAAACCCTGACGCGGCTCATGAAAAGCAGGTACGTGTTGGGCTTTTCCCAAATCCGACACACACTGTTTTACCTCTAACGCTGGTGACTGTTCGGACCGATTACGGGCGACTGTTGTCCATACATCGTCCAATACACGCCCAACACGGGACTGACACTTTGTTTTATTTCCATCAGCGACGTGATTCGCAAGGTCGCTCTGACGCACGCGCTGCGAGTCTTGAGAAACGGCGACGCGGCTGGTTCGGTTGCGATCTTAACAAGCGCCTCCGGCGGCGGCGTGGACGACTGGACCGACGAAGCGCCGTTCTTGGTTACGCTGGCGCGGAAGGTGGCTTCGATGTACGGGGGTGCTGGGGGGGGTGCGTACGGAGGAGGTGGTGGTACCACGTACGGAGGTAGTGGCGGTGCCAAGAAAGTTACCACCAAACACAAACCTCGCAAGGTCGGCGACAAGTTCTGGCGCGCCGCCGTGCAAGGCGTTTTGATTCCCGCCTGCGTGGCGGGCGGCGAGGCGCACGAGGAGGTTCTGCGGTTGCTTTTGTTGGTAGCAAGTTCTTTGGACGACGCCGCGCTTTGCGAGCTGGTGGAGCAGACCTTGTCGGTGACCAAAAAGAGTAGGAAACTTTTCAAAAAAAGAACCAAGCACGCGGGGTACGAGCACGAGCCGCCCACGGGCGCCAGGGGCGTGGTGGGAAGAGGCGGGTCGTTCGCGTCAAGAGGGTCTTATGGGTCGCAAACATTTTCGAATTTGCACAAAAAGTCTTTCGGGAGTGTTGGGTCGTTGAACTCGATGGGTGAACGCCAGCTGGATTTGCGACAGCTCGGACATGCCGGGCTGTCGGACAACGGCACTGGGGCGGACACGGACGGGTACGGCACGGCGCGAGACGGGCAAGGGGGGGGCGTGGACGGCGTGCGGGCGACGTACCAGCTGCTGGCGCAGCGGTGCGCGTCGCGGCTCACGCCGGCCACCGCGCCGCGGCTGCACGAGTACCTCGCGCGCAGGGACAGGAAGGAAAGCAAGCGAAACACACACAACGACCTGGACGACGTGAGCGGGGACTTTCGAACGGACTCGCCGGCGTTGACGGGGTAGCGTTTAGACGAGGGATGAGGGTGCCGAGCGTAGGATTGGAAAAAAAAAACTCCCCAGTGTACGTTCTGACTTAATTTTTGGCCACGGGATTGATGAGCCAATCCGAATCTCGTCCACTGGGTGGCGCGCGGCGCGGGTGCACGCCGGGCCGGGAAGCGCGCGAGGGGCGGTACGGTCGCGTCGCAGGCTTGGTATGGTTGGTAAGTCCGCGGCGGCGGCGAAGGGCCGGGCCAAGCTGGAGGCGTTTAAAGCAGCGCGCGCGAAGAAAGGAAATGCGGAGACGGTGCCCATTCCAGAGCCGGAGGCGACGCAGTCGGTGGCCCCAGCAGAGGCGCCTGTTGTTGTCCCTGCGCCGACGAAACCGGTACCGGTTTCGGACGATAGAAGATTTCGTGGCGGTCAGCCAGCGTTGACAGTGCCAGAGTCACCTCCACGCGCGCCTGCCGACCTCGAATCGTCCGTCCCGGTCCCCATCCCCGGGGACGTCCCGGGGACGACTGCCGGGTCTTTGTCCTCCGCGTACACTGCGATTGCGGACGAGTACCTTCCTGCGACAAGAAGCGTGCCGCCTGCTACGCAACCGACTGCTCCAGGGCGCATCGCGGGCGACGAAGGCACACAAGGCGCAGGCACGGCGAGCGTCGACTCCGTGGACGTACGGGTACGGGTTGCGAAAGATGAATTGGTGAAACAAAACAATCACGGTGTCGCGACGCCGACGGACGACTCGGAGCCTCCTCCTTTCGTATCCCCGTTCAAAAAACCGGGTCAAAACTCGGGTCAAAACGGGTTTGAAGAACGCGTCGTGTCAATTGACCGCACCCCGTTCGCCCCGAAACTCACGTCCACGCCGCTGCTGCGTTTCGCGGCGGCGGCGGCCACGACCGGAAGGGGCGAAAATAAAAACAGTGTGTCCTCGTTGGACGATTACTTCGCGAAACCGTCCGCGACTAAAAAGCCTTCCGTGCCTTCCTTCCTGTCCAGTTCCGCGGCCGCCGAACGGTCCGAAGTCCAGGCGTTGCACAAAATGTTCGACGACATGACCCACGAGCGCATGCAGTTTCAAAGGGGGCTTGATAAGCAACAGGTGTTGATGCAAACGTTAGCAACGGAGAACGAGGAAATGACGGTGAAGTTGAACGAACAAGCGGCGGAGGTTGTGGCGCTGCGCGAGTTCTCGAAACGGGCGCAAGTTTCAATTCGCGCCAGGGACGATGCCCTCACGTTGTGCGTTGACGAACGAGATGTGGCAAAACTCACGGCGATTGAATCTCACGAACGCGCGTCGCGAAGCGCGGTGGAATGCGTGGAGTTGGAGGAGAAGCTACGCGCGGCGCGGAACGAAACTTTAAGGTTGCGACACGTGATGGAAACGGAACACGGCGATTTGGAACGGCGGGACCGAGCGGCGAGGGCGGCGGCTACGGACCGGGACGAGATGGCATCCGTCATCGAGGGGTTCCGCCGAGAACGCGAGTTCTTAAGGAATAAATTAAGGGACGCGGCGCAACGGGAAGAGCGGGACATGGAGCGGGTTTTTTCGGGGTACGGCGAGAGAGACGGCGACGACGATGAAGACGGCGATGAAGAGACAAAAAACACAGGACGGGACCCCGGGAGAGCAAGAACGCAGCAAATGTCTTCGAGCCGGCCGGTGGATGCGTCGGGTACGGACGAATCCCACGGTAACACAACGTCACGGGAAGATCCAGGGCGCCCTTCTGGTTTCTTTCACTTCGTATCCCGCGCTAACACCGGCGACGGCGCGGGTTCATTTTCGAACGACGTTGGTGAGGACCAGCTCCGGTTGGTGGACTCCATTCACACTTTGTTGTCGGAAGTCGAGCTCGAGCGCGCGCGGGGTAAGAAAGTGTTGGAAGAAACGAAAGCAAAGCTACAAGAGTTAGAAAACACCAACCAGGCGCTGCAGCGACGGCTCGCGGGGAAGCGGGAAATGGCGATGGCGGGGTATAGTAACGCGATGGAGGGGCCTGCCTTTTCAATGGAGGGCACTGCCAATGCAATGCAGGGCACGAGTGAAACAAAAGACGGTGAATACTCCGACTACTATTTGGACGTGTCGCGACAAAGTGAAATCGACGAAGACGACGACGAAGACAAATGGAGCGACGACGACGTGAGCGCGCCGGGGCGGAAAAGAGGATTCCTTTCGTCGCTAAATCCCTTTGGGCGAAGAACATAGCACGTACGAGTTGTGAACGTGAGACACGAGTTGAGTTAAAAATAGCCAAAGTGCGTTGACAGTGTATTAAAGGTCTCCAACAACACATCTACAGCCACTGCGGCGACCCCACGTTTTCGAAGATTCGAATCTCCCCCGAGTACCCCGCCGTGATCACGATCTGTCCGATGGCCATCCCCGCGGCGAACGCGCGTTCGCCCTCCGCCTTTGCCTTCGCCGCGTCCGCCCGAGCTTCGTCTCGCTTGGCGTCAAAGGGAGTAGGTTTCTCGTCACCCTCGGCATCGTCCCCATTCGGGTCCGACTCAAGTTCCGCGCCGCCATCGGTGCTCCTCGGTTGCCCTCCGGAAACGTTTCCAACAGTGCCGTTGCCGTTGCTCCGCGGACTCCAGCCTTGTCCCGAAAACGGGCTCTGCGGGCCGCCCCGGAACAGCGCCGCCGCCGCGGCGCTTGTTTGGATGTCGCTCTGAGAGATAAAAGCCGAAAGTGTCAGTCTGGGTATGGGCAATCATGGAGGCGGTGTATGTTGGGTGGGAAAGGCCGTACCTTCGCCGCGTCCCTGGCCCTGGCGATTTTCAAGGCAACCGGACCGGTGCGCGCCTCTCGAACGGCACTCGGCGCGAACAAAGCCACCGTGGTGATGTCGCTCTGCGCCGCGAACTGCTCGTACGACGAGTGCTTGTCCCGCCGGTACCCGGTGTAAATGGGGTTGATGGAAGGGACGAAGGAATTCACCGTGCTCCACACGTACCTGTGATGGGTAAACCGCCCGTGTCAGTCTTGAGTCAACCGGGGCAGTAACGACGTGTTTGGATTTGGGAAAGATGAGCCCAACAACACGTACACGTTTTCATCCTCCGACCCGCACACGATGAACTCGGCGCCCGGTGAGAAACCCGCCCTGATTTGCGAGTTGTTGTTTTTGTGTCCTTTGTACTTGCAAGCTAACGAATACCCGTCGTAGACCCGGATCCTCGAGTCGTTGCTCGTCACTAAAAGCTTGCGGTCGTCGCCGGGCATGAAACTCAAGCCGGTGATTTTCTTGCCGCTCTTTTTACTTCCCCCGCGCGAGTGCTTCACCTGGCCCGATAAAAAAGAAAGTGTCAGTCTCGTATGGGCAATCAGGGAGGCGGAATGTGGTCATTGGGAAAGGCCCTTACCTCGAGGTGCGTCAGGTACTCGAACCGCACGCCGTCCATGGCGTAGAAGTGACACTTGCCTTTGTACGACCCGGCGGCGGCGGTTGTGCCGTCGGAGTTGAAAGAAGCGGCGGTGACCATCTCGCCGATGTCCACCCAGTCCGCGACGCGGTGGTCGGGAATGGACCAGAATCGTAGCTTACCGTCCAGGCTCGCGGACAAGAAATACTTGTCATTCAGGGGGTGAAAGTCAATCGCGGTGACGAAGTCCTGGTGCGAAAAAATACGAAGGCACTCATCCATGGTGACGTACCACAACCGGACGGTTTTGTCCATGGAGGATGACAACAACCAGTCCGTGTGCGACCAGCACAGGTCAAGAATGTCCCCGCGGTGCCCGCGGTACTCGCGTCTTGGTTTCTCTTTGAAAATCGCGTCGCCCTTGATGCGCATCGGCAGTTTTTGTCCAACTGGGTTTGTATGTGCGCCATCACTCGACTCTTTGGTTGGAGACGAGGTCGGTGGCGTGTCGTCATCACCACCGTCACCGGGCACATCCCCCTCCTCCAAGTCAAGCTCCCAAACCCTCACCACCCGGTCCTGCCCCGCCGTCGCGAGGTACCGCCCGTCCCTGTTGAACTTCATCGTCCAAACCGCTTCTGAGATTGGTGAAAGTAAGTGTCAGTCTTGTAAGGCCGCGTTACGTGAGGGGCCGTTACGGGCTCCCCAATCGGCAAACGGCCGGTGCCGCCTGAATTTGGGAAAGACTCACAAGGCCGTACCTTCGTGCGCGCGTAACGTCTGCACTCGCCGCATCTCCGTGAACTCCTTGTACATCTTCCGGTTCACGACCACCTTTTCGACGTTGTTGTTATTGCCAGCTGGGTTGGACCCAACGCCCCGACCGGGGTTCGGGTACGCGCTTGCGCCGTTTCCGTCCGCGCCGCCGTTACCCGCGCTTCCGCTCGGCGACCGCGGCGCGTCGTCGTTAGAATCGCCGCCGCCCAGCGCGGCCGCCGCGAACCCCTCGCTCGCGTACTTGCTCGCCGCCGCAAACCGCTTCGTGACCCACCGCCGCGGGTTCCGGCCGAAGGGCTTGGGTTGTTTCTTGTCGTCGGCGCCGTTTGTTTCGGCGACACGCGCGGCGTTCGACGGAGACGCGGCTTCGCTTTGCGTGTCGTCGGTCGCGCCACCCCCGTTCGCGTTTCGCTCGCGGCTAGCCATCTCCCGCATTAACGGCGACAGCCCTAGGGTCTCTTCAAACTCTTTCACTGGGACGTCCTTCCCGGACTGCAGGTCGCGAACCACGGTGCTTTGGGTGCTGTTCGGGATGTTTTTGTCGTTTTTGTCGTTTTTGTGGTTGCGTCGCCCCCCGATCATCACATCCGCCGCCGCTTCGTCCACCAAGTACTCGCGCCCCGTATCAAGGTCCTTCAAACGGAACGCCGTGCTCGGGATTTCCGGGGATACTGTTCTTGGAGTTTCGTCATCATCCTCAGTGGGGACAGGCGTGCTGGGGGTTCCTGTTTGGGATTTCCCGTTTGGGGACGGGGACGCTGCGCGCGGGGTTTGGGTTTGGGTTTGTGGCCCATCCCTCAACGGCGTCGCCAACTCCGGCTCCTCCTTTTCGCCATCACCGACGTCCAACTCCACGGAAGGCATCGTCTCCATCAAGGAACTCACGTCAAGCGAGCCGTGCGTCGCGAGACCTGGGGAGGCGAGGGGTTCAGCACCGCTTGTTTCGGTCGCGGTCGCGTCCCCCGACCTGGTGTGTCCTGTCGGATGTTGCGTCTGCAAACTGCGCGTCAGCCACGACACACCGGGCGCGTCCGAGTGGCACTCCACATCCTCCGCGTCGTGAAACTCGTCGTCCGAACTCATCTCGGAAAGGTACTCAGGTTCGGCACCGGGAAGGGACATCGCGTGTCCGCACGTGTACGCGACCCGGCCGACCGCGTCGTCTCGGAAGGCACGACGGATCTGAGGAACACCGAATGGAATGGGACAGACAGGCGGTTTTCCGAGCCCAACTGTCACCTCCTTGGTGAGGACGCGACGAACACAGGTGTAACCCACCGCGACTAAAACGGGATCGCGTCGTTCCACGCCACCTGCTTCTCGGGAAAATCCCCGCGAGAACTCCGGGATCGCCGCGCGCTGCGCTGAGGCGAGGGGCACACATGTGGTCCATCACATACAGAGTTTGAGTCGCGTTATCAGCCAGCTGGCCAGCGTGAAATAACTGTCCGCATGCCGGTCGAAAATGAGTTTTCTATGGGTGGGTTGATTTTGGCTCGAAACTCATAACCGATCAGGTTGACCGGTGCTTTCTATGACCGTTTGCCGGTCCCATAATGGCGCGCGAACTTCTTTTTCCTTTCGAGTAAGAGACACCCGCACTTTCACGCGCGTGCCGGCACCGGCGCGGGCGTCGCGTCGCAACGGACGCCGCGAAAGGGCCTTTCACAAACCCGATCGTTTCCGCGACGCAAAAGTTGCCAGGCTCTTGCTCGAGTGCGAGGCACTCCACTCCGAGTTCTCGGGTGCCTAGATTCTTTTTCCGCGCAAATCTGCTGGCTCAGATTCCCAGGCCACGATGAGCACCTACCACTACCTGTCCCTACACCAGGCCTGGCAGACGAACCAGAAGCTTATTCACATCTACGGTGTTATTACTCGTGTGGATATTCCCCGGCCGTGTAACAGGGGGACGGACTACAAACAGCGAGTGTGGGTCACGGACCAAAGCGCGAGGGAGATCAATTTCGGAAGCGGGACGCACGCGGAGGATGAGCAAAACCCGAATGGCAGCACGAACGAAACCAAAGACGTGATGATCATGTTCTTCGGGGACCGGGACGTGCTTTTAACAAACACGAAAGAGGGCGACATCATACGCATTCACAGGCTGGAGAAAGGCGAGTGGCAAAAACGCCCGCAGTTCGTGGCGAAAATAGGAATCATACGCGGCGGGTCAGCGGCGGGGGGCGTGGCGAGGTGTCACTTCGCGTTGTTCCGCGGGTTTTCGGAAAACGTAAACGACGACCCGCTTCCAGAAGAACCGTACCAAACCTCATCCGCGAAGTACACGTTCAACGTGACGGACAGGCAAAACGTGAAGCGCATGAGGGAGTTCATCGGCCAATCATCGTTCCGAGAAGCCGCGCTTGATAACCCGTTCACGGGTACGTGTCGTGGGGCTTTCCCGAATCCAGGCACGCTGTTTACCGCTCCTGCGTGACTATTTAATGTGCACTACTGGTAACTCTTACAAATACATCACAAACGCACGGTTCGGCCCGATTACGCCTGACTGTTTGTCGATTGTCCGCCCGTAATTACTTACACAAGTCACGGTCCCGACTGACCCTTTTCTTTCCCAATCGCAGTTCCGGTCTCGCACATTTTACAAAACGACCCCAAGAAAATAAACAACGCCGACCAGTACGACCTGCACTGCCAGGTTCTTGAGGTCAAGGTTTTCGGGGACGGGCGGGTTATTTTGGTGGTCTGGGACGGCAGCGACAACAAGCCGTTCCCCCCCGAGCTGACGAACAACGGGGGGGGGGGTTACGACGAGAGTCAAAGCCAAGCCGGCGCCGGCGCGAGCGGTCAAATTCACGACCTGGAACAATACCCTTCGTATTTCTGGTCGCCGTTTGAGGCCGGGACGAACGCGACGACACAGTTGATTCAGAAATACGAAGAGGAGGTCGGCTTTACAATACCCAAACTGGGCAGCGCCTTTCCCGTCGTGATGCGTAATTTCGACATCAAAGCCGAGGACCTGCCTACTCCCGGGCGGTGGATTCGGTGCATGAAGCTTTCCTCATGGGTCAGGAACGGCCAAAGGCAAGGGTTGTTCACGCAGCACAGCTCGTGGGCGCCGAGCCAGCAGAACCCTTCCTTCCAAGAAGCGTACGTCGACCGGCTACGCAAACGGGACGTCTCCATGTGGGCTCCTGATTTGATTAGCTCGGAAGGGCGGGACGAATCTCAAGGGACCAACGACCGGGTGCTCCCGCTCACGATCACGCACCACGCCGACGTCCCCCTCACCACGCTGCGTGAGGTGCTTCTGTCCCCCGCGCCCGCGCGGCACCGGTGCGCGGTGCGGGTCGTGGGCCACGCCCCCAAAGACGTGCACGACTTCGGAACCTGTCACCTCGACGAAAAATCACCCACCGGTACGCAGTGGGGGTTCAACCTTACCCTCACCCTGGAGGACGGCACCGGGCGGCTTGAAGTGCGGCTGGTACGTCCGTCTTGTGTTTCCAAAATCCTGACGCACTGTTTGCGCATACACGACTGACACTTTTCTTTTGTAATCGCAGGCGCCGCCCGAGAGCGACAAGTTTTTCCACGGCGTGCCTGCGTGCGACTTGTGGTATGTCTTGGGCCTTTCCCAAATCCCGGACGACTGCGCGCTCATACATGACTGACACTTTTCTTTTACAATCCAGGGAATCGGCGACGAGTTACCACCGCGTGTTTCAAAAAGCAAAACAGCTCGTGACGCACGATATCGCGCAGCCGAGACAGGGGTGGATAACCGTTTGCATCATGAGCTACCTGGTGTACCCGGAGCGAACGCAAGGCGGGAAAGAAAAAGAAAAAGGCGAACCCAAGCGGTGTTTCCAGATATTTGGCACGAGCGCGGTGGGGCGGTAGTTTGCTAAGCTGTGAGTGCAACTTGTTTCATTGAGTCAATGCATTGAGGTGCATAAACTCGAGGCATATCAAGACTACTTCACTCAAACTTTACTCAGCAAACTCACTTGACGAAGTTCGAAACGTTTTCCAACCACCGCGTGTATTCCCGCTGTTCCTTGTCCACGTGCACCTCCGCGATGTAGTTCGCCAGCTGTTGGTCAATGCCTCTTAGCTCCAAGTATTTGTGGAACTCCTCTTGCACGGATTCGTCGAGCTCGTCGTAGTTGGGCCCGGGGTAGGTGCTGAAGTACTCGTCGTCGTCTTCCGATTCCTCATCGACGCTGCCGATTTGTTCGTACCTGAGGATAAAAAAAAAAGTGTTAGTCTTGAGTCTATGGGTGTACTGTATGAGCAAACAGGGCACTTGTGATGTTTGTGGTTGTAACAGTTGTTACTACTAGTACCCGCAAATGGTCAAGGAGGGGCAGTAAACAGTGTCTGGATTTGGGAAAGCCCCAACACGTACCTGACGTTCCGCACCTCCACGGTTTCCCCATCCGTGGCGCACGAAAACTCCAACCCCTGGTGTCCGTCCCCTCGGCTCACGCTCACGGAGAAGTGAATCGTGACGTCTTCGTCCTCGTCATCGGCAGCGTCGCCCCCACCCCCAACCTCACCGGTATCCAGCTCGTACTCGTCCTCGTACGGGTCCTCCGTGGCGTTGAATGTGACCGCGATTTCCTCGTCCTCGCCGAAAGTTCTGGTAAGCGTGATCTCGCAGTCGCCGTCCGATTCGATGATCTCGAACGGCGCGGGGGGGCCTTTCGTGACGATTTCGGACGGCACGTACGTCGTCCTTTCGTGCTCCAGCTCCTCGCCGAGGACTTGGGACAAGCCCTTGGCTGAAACGGGCGGTGCGGAGGCCGCAGCGGTTTCGTCACGAGCCAGGGGAGAAGTGAAGAACCCGCGCTCGAAACTACGCGATTTGGCCACCGCGTCCACCGCCGAGGGCGACACCGATCGCGCCCCCGCGGGCTCGCCGACACAAAACGCGCCTCTGGCGAACCCCCCGGCGCGTTGCACGACCGCCGCCCTTGAAACCGCGCGGCGCAGCGAGTGGCGTGTGGCGCTGAACATCGTGCCGGGCGCTGCGGAACAATGCCCGGGGCGATGGGCGCGATGACGCACAGGTTCGGCAATAAGCAGGTTTCAGAAGGGTTTTTGGCAAAATGTGATGGAAAAAAACAATCCCTGTGTAACTCGTCACCTCCCCACCATCGTTCACGACACTCCCCCCGTGGGCCTGGCCTTGGAAAACACGGCTCGGCCCAGCCTGCACTCCAGTGACCCTGGTTCCCGCGGGTCTATTGATAAATCACACGACTCGTACAAAAGTTTTCCCTCCTGAACTTTTTCCGGAGGGACCTGTTCAAGAAACTCGTCGATAGTGGTTTCCACCAGATTCAAGTAAACAGCCGGGCTTTTAAAATCAACGTTGACACGCGCGTTGTTCGCCATGAACATAGCTTCCGTGGTGCTTACGCTCTGAATTATGTCCTGCACCGCATACGGATCCGCGCCGTAGGCTTCGGTTAAGGCGGGGAGCGCTCGCTTCAGCGGGCCGGAAACGCGCGTGCTTGTTTTTGTGCTGAGCTGCGACAGGTCGCACGGGAACACGGGCGCCGGGCAGGTTTCGGAGAAATCTTCAATCTGCGCTAATACATCAGTAATGCACGCTCTTACCGCGAAGATGACCGCTATGGCTTGAATCGGGTCATCAATGGGGGTATCGAGGTCCTTGTTGAACATTGCGTTGGCGGGGGGCGGGGAGATTAATGATGCTGCAGTCTGCAACGACACTGTGCCGAAAACAGCGCTCATCAGCGCCGTTCCTCCCGTCAGGCGGAACAAACCTCGTCGGGTGGTGTTCGTACCGTCTTTACTACATGCGAGGGAAGTTTGTTCGGAACATGACCCGTTTGAACCGGCGGAAACGACAACGAGGGATACGCCTCGGGCTCGTTTGTGTGACGACACCAAAACCATCCGATTGGAAATCCTTCCGACTCGATCTCGCGAACCTCTTCGCGTGGCCTTTGCCGCGGCACCCGAAACCGCCACCGCGGGCGCGCCACACACCACCAACATGGTGCACGTAAACGCGTGCTTTCGAAGTCGTAGTGACAGACGCGCGGGTGTTTATGGGACCAGCGGCGTCGACGCGATGGTCCGATGGATAACTTGTCTCGTCAGCTTTTGCGGACTGATCTCGTCGCGCTCCGCCAAAACCCGCCGACAGTCCTTCGTCTCGAAAAAGAAGCTCGCCGCCTTTGCTCTCGTCACACCGCGAGTCACCATGCAGACAAAGACGGTGCTTCCGAGTCTGGCGCGTTGCTCCGCGCCGCGCTTCGGCACGGGTGCCGTCGCGGTGCCTCGCCACGCTCGTGCTCAGCCCTGTGCTGTGCTGATGCGTCCCGCCACGGGCCGCCGCCCCATTTCTCTCGGTCCCATCAGACACGCGTTCGTCAACCCACGCGCGTTGCACCACTCGGGTGGTTCGGTGCCCGCCAAACGTCGCGGACACATCACCACGTCCGCGTCGTCCGGGCGTCCAGGTTTGAACGAGTTCCCTGTGGCGGACCGCCGAGTGGAGCTTGACAAGATGACCATGGCGCAGCTGAAACCGCTTTGCAAGGGCAGCGGGTTGAAACAAGGCGGGAAGAAACAGGAGTTGGTGTCGCGTCTGTTGGTGAACGAGTTCGGCACTACGGACGACGAGGCGGATATCGACCCGACACAGGACATCGTGGGTTTGGCGGTGGAGTGGCGGCAGGGCCGGTCGGTTGGCGCCAGCGGGGTTTCCTTCCGCGAGAGCGACTCCGTGGACCGGGCTTTGAAAACGAGCGGGTTTGTGGACGAGCGCGCCGCGGACGCCAACTTCGGGTGGAAACAGGGTTTTGACGACGGCGGGTATTCGCGGTCATCAGAGGCGCGCGGGGACCAACACGCAAACTCAGGGCAACGGGAAAGCGCCGCCGCGAGGGTGATGGGCCGAACGGGGGGGGGGTTCGACGACGGCGCCGGGTCGGGGTGGGCGACTGACGACGACTGGTACGACCGGGAAAAAGAGGACGCCGAACGATACAACGACGCTCAAGCAAAAACCCCGCCGCAACGCACACCGGAGGAACGCAAGGAGGAGAAGAAAGAACTCGAACGCGTGCAACGCATGTCCCTGCAACGCAGAGCCGCGATTGTCACCGCGCTGCGCACGCTCGCCACGGAACGGGAAGGCTTTGAAGCCGACCCGAGGGTTCACCTCAGCGCCGTCGCCGTGGCGATTGAAAAAGCGTACCGCGCGATGAAATACAGCGCGTTCGCGAAGATGGACGACCGCGGAAGGGATGTTCTGGTGGACATCAACGTCGCGACCGGGACGCTCGCGATTTTGGCGCAGAAAATAACAAGGGCCGGCACGGTGGAGTGGGAAGTTGACGACACCGACGCGTTTCTCGAGGTACGTATTTCCCACCCAACACGTTCCGCCTCTGCGATTGCGCATACATTCCGACTGACACTTTCTTGTTAATCGTGCCAGGCGCACGGTAAGAGGCACCAGATGCGAAAACTCGCGTTTACGTTCACAGAAGAAATCGACGAAGCCGTCAGCGCGGCGGCGGCGGAGAGCTACACAACAAGGGAAGGCGAGATGATCACCGCCGAGGTCGTCGCGGTCGGCCCGGGGGGCGAGGTTTTGCTGAAAATGCGCGACGGCGCCTTCGCGTGTTTGCCCGCGGAGGAGGCGATTCCGGACAAGCGGTACGTCCAGGGCGATTCCGTCAGCGCGCTCGTGGTTGGCGTGGAGTTACGCACGTGGGCGGCGGACAAACGCGCGCCCGTGATTGTGAGTCAAGCCATCGCCGGTCTGTTAGCGGAGGTGTTCAAAGCGGAAGTACCGGAGGTACTGAGAGGTACGGCCTTGCGCGTTTCCCAAATCCGACACACCCACGTTTGCCGGTTGCCCGCCCGTAACCATGTAGTTACTACATACACCACAAACGCATTGTTCCGCCCGATTACGGCACACCCAATCCCCCATACATGGCACTTGCACACTCGGGACTGACCCTTTTCGTTCAACACACCAGGCGACGTGGTGATCAAGTCCGTGGCGCGAGTGAGCGGGAAGATGAGCAAGGTCGCGGTTGCGTTGCGCGACGGCGCGGCGGCGAGCGGGGTCACTTTTGACCCCGTGTTGGCGTGTCTCGGCGAGGACAGCGTGCGCATGCGGGCGATTCGCGAGCGCATGGGCGGCGAAGCCGTGCAGGTGTTGCCGTGGCGTTCCGATCCGTGTGAGTTCGTCGCCGAGGCGCTGTTTCCCGCGGTGGTGAAAGACGTCGTGCAGAGCGACAAAGCGGGATCGCTTGACGAGCGCGGTTTCCCGCGGCGGATGAGCAAATTCATAGCGTACGTCAGCCGGTTCGACGAAGCCAAAGCCATCGGGGCGGCGGGGTTGAACGTCAAACTGGCGGCGGCACTGTGCGGGTGCTTCATCATGGTCGAGCGGTACGAGGATGGGGGGGTTAGCTCGCAAGGGAACGGGTTCGGGTTCGACTCGCGCGGGGGGGATACGCGGGGAGGGTGGAACGACCAAGCCACGACCAGGGATGACACCAGGTGGAACGAGAGGGACGACCGGGACGACGGATGGCGGGGGGATACCCGGGAAAACAACAGAGACGACTGGAGGGACGATACCCGGGAAAACGCTCGAGACGACTGGCGCGACAATGACTCTCGCAAAACCGTGGGCATCGACATCGGCGACGACGGCTTGGACGACCTGGGGTGGCCCGATCTGGTTTCCCCGCCTGGCCCGGCTGGCCGGGGCGCGCTTAGTAACACACTCGGTTCCAATTCCGATTCCTTCTCCGCGGAAACGTCGGCGGAGTTCGCGGCGGACGCGGAGGCGGTGATCTTTGCGGATACTCGAACATTCAACGACGACGGCGACGACGACGCGAACTGGGAAGAAGTGGGTCCTGGTAAGGTAGGGGTGGTGACCTTCGGCGGGAACCTCGGTGCGGGGATCACGGGGGGGTGTTCGTTCATGGGAGACCAGGAGGAGGAGGAGGCGGAAAGGTTGGGGGACGTCGCGGCTGCGGCGACGGCGAACCGTGTCAAGTCGCCACCGGCGGCCGGCGCCGCGGATACGCTTTCCTTCCTGGACGACGACGACGACTTGGACTTGGACGACGAACTTTTGGAGATGGACGGCGACACGCTCGCCGAGGATGAACTGTTCGGCGAGGACTGGAGCTAGTCATTTTAACTTTAAGTATTATGTATTGGTCGCTTATTCTCCCAACGGGATACTCGAGAATCACAACATAGACCAACACCAAGGTGCTGTCGCACAAAAAACTACAACCCTACCCCTCACTGATAAACCCCAACACGTCCCTCGCGAAGTTCTTCGCGTTGACGTTTTCGGGAAACAAATCCTTGATGCTTTTGTTTTGTCCGGCGCCTCCCAGCACGCGCGCGATTTCAACAAGCTCCAAATCGCTCACCGCCTCGCCGCTCGTTTTCAGCATCTCCAGAAGACTCTTTCTGGACAAGAAGTCGCCTTCGTCGTCCAGCATGATGGCGAACGCGTTTTCCAGGTCCGTCAGGCGAATGTCACGCACCGGCCGGCGGTTGACGAACAGGACAAGAAAGGCGTCAAAGTCGATTTCCGTGGGAGGCGGAAGTTTGTTTAACTCGGCGCAGTGCCGAATCTCAACCGAAACGTCGTTGGCTTCGCGTTGCGTGAGGTAAACCCCGAGGGCCCGGAAAATACCAGCAACGCTAGACACGGGTACGGTGCCGTACCGGGTGTCCACGGCCCGGTCGCTGCTCGCGAGTTCGCCTTGCGCTGTTAGCTGCGCAAACGCAAAGGCGTCCCTCGCCGCGTTTACCAAAGCGCCGCGTGGGCCGCCTTCGAGCAACCCGGCCATCCTGAAGGCGAGCCTTTTAGACGCCAGCCGCCGAGCCTTTTTTTGGTCGCGCTCGGGGTCGGTACTACTGGTAGTAGCACTGCCAGTAGAACTCGGATCGGACGTTTGTAGCCTGCGCAGCGAGGATTTGTCTACTCGCCACACGCTTAAAATACACCCGCAGTTCTCTGAATCCCCAAACCCCACGCCGCCCCCGCCTAACGCGAACACGAAGGTTTCGGTGTCACCCGACCCGTTTTCAGCCGTTTTCAGCCGTTTCGTCGCCGCCACCGCGATTTGTAGAACCTTTCCCGAGTGCGCCACGACCCCCATTGCTCGCCTCGGGTCCCCGGTCGCGGGAAGCGCCACTATTCCCACGACGTCCCGGTCGCACGCGAACGCGGCGAAATCGTCTTTGGTTGTAAAAAAAATGTGTCAGTCTTGTGAAAGCAAACAGTCGGTTTGGGATTGCAGGGAAAGGCAGAAGGCCGTACCTTTCCCTTCCCGAAACGGCACCAGGGACGTGACCGGGCCGTGCTCGCCGAAATCGGGGCCGCACGCCACTCGGACGCAGGTGAGAGAATCGCAATCCACGGTTCGGATTTTGAGGTGGTCGTCCGCGACTAAAATCTGAACGCGGGGAGAAGGTTTGTCCGTCGACTTTTCTGAATCTTCGTCAGACGATTCCGAACCCTCGCCAGACTTTTCCGAACCCTCGCCTGATTCCGACGTGCTCTCGTCACTCCCATCCCCGGTACCTTCGTCCCCTCCTCCCAAGGAGGATGCAAGGAACGCCATCGCCGTGGGCCGGACGTTTCCCCCCGCGGCTTCCCCAGAGAGCGCCACGTCCGATACCTCGACTAAATCAACCCCGTCCTCCTCCGTGCTTCCCTTGCGATGGGTAAAACAAAGTGTCAGTCTTGTGTGGGAACACGGTGGTTGGATTTGGGAAATGCAACAAGTGGTTGGATTTGGGAAATGCCCAACACGTACCTCCACGTCGAAGCGCGCGACCCTTCCTTCCGCGCCGACGCTCGCCAGCTCCACGTCCCCGTCGCTATTCGTGTGGAACCCCAGACCCACGCAAGGCGTTTCCGGGGCGTGCGTGCGGTGCTTCCCGACAAAGTCAAACGCGCGCGCGGTGTCGTGCCCGTCCCTAGGTTCGTGAATCGGCCCCAGTAAACGGAACAGGGAAACCGCCCCCGCGGTATCAGCCGCAGCGGCGTACGTACAACTCGCGTCGTCGCTGGACACCACGCGGGTCACCGCGTCGGGGGTGAACCGCATGGCTTGCGTTTCAAACAAACTTGGGGGATTGGGATGGAAAAAGGTCAGGTCAGTTGCGAGTCGCGAGTCTGGGTTTGTGTGCCGTAAAGTTGCCAGCACTGAGTCACCTAACCACAGGGCCCTGGTAAACATGTTTACCACAGGGCCCGCCAGGAAACGTTACCCGTAGTAAGTACGTTACTAGTGCGAAGTACTTCCGTCGAATGAAACGTGCGTGCAGCGCACGCAAACAGTAGTCACGCTGTTTACACTGTAGACGTCAAAGAGGGACATCAAACAGTGTGCCTGGATTTGAAAAAGCCCCGTCCGGCCGTACCTGTTGGAATCAAGCGCCTTGAGCTCGCCACCTTTGGTGCCTACCAAAACCCCCAAGCCGTCCCGGCGGAAACACACCGCCGTGGGCGACCCACCCGGGTGCGTTCCCCCCAAGGTCAAGTCCCTCGACGCGCTGACTTTTTTGGTGACAAAATTCCAAAGCCACACCCGGCCTCTCGCGCCGCAGACGCACAGCACGGGCTCGTTCGGGTGCACCGCGAAGGCCACCGCGGGTTCCAGTGATCCGCGAAGCAGCAGCACGGCGTTTTCCACGGCTCCACTCGATCCGAGGAGTTCGAAATCGTTACTCTTCAAACCATAAACGAAACTCGTCTCGGTGGCGACGAGGAAGTCGCGCGCGCGAAACGGAGACGCGGCGTGTGCGTTTGCGGAACTCGACGCCGTTAGGGGGGTACCTCGCGCAGTCGACGGACTCGCAGCTGCCACGAAACTCACCGAACTCACCCCCCCCGAATCCAGCCCGTCGAACCACGCCACTAACCGCAGCTCGGGGTCGAAAAATCGGACGTTGCCGTCGCCGCCGCCGGTGACGAGAAACGCGGAATCCCTCGCGTCGTCGCCGTCGCCGGCACCCAGAACCACGCCTAGGTGCGTCACCGCCCCGCGCGCGTGCGCTTTGACAATCTTCACCCCCCGGCGGTCGCCCGGGTTCATGTTTCTCTTTTCAAACGCCTCGGCTCCTCCAGGTAACACCCCGCCGCCTTGCCAGACTAGCAGATCACCACCCGCGGTGCCGGTCACGCACCGCCCTCGTCCCGGCGACGCGTTTGGCCGCGCCGGCGCGACGAACGCGCTGCGCGTGAACTCGCCGACGGCGCCGACGCTGAAGTCTCTGGCGCGCACGGGGGGGGCGTAGCAACGGAGCGTTTTTGTGGCTTGTTTGTGGTGCGCTTTTTCGTGCGTCTTATCGGACGAGGTTGGCACGGTTGAGAAGGTTTCGTCGTCGTCGTGGTCGTGGTCGTCGTCGTCGTGGTCGTCGTCGTCGTGGTCGTCGTCGTGGTGGTCGTCGTCGTCGTCTTTTCTTTTTTCGTCTTCTTCGGTTTCGTCGTCGTCCACGAAAAAAACCACGCTCGTCTTCCCGTTTGTTATTAACTCACCTGGCGCGTTGGGGTTGCACTTTATGACTGTTTGCCTATCAACGTACGACTCGGTTGGCGTCGTGCCAATGAACACGGGCGTGTCACCGGTGTTCGTTTCGTCGAGCAAGTCCCACACGCACACGCGTTGCGGCGTCGCGGATGTTGATTCCGATTTTGTTTTTGTTTTTGAATCCACTTTTTCGTTTTCCTCAAAAGAAACATCCTCCAGCGCCGCGAACCACCGGCCGCACGGGGTTAAATCCGCGCCCGCGATTCCAGATCCTCGTTTTCCGAAACAGTCGTTGATGACTCGCTTCGGTTGCCCTTTTTCGATGTCCCACACGATGACCTGCGCGTCCGGGCCCGCGCACGCGGTGATCACCACGCGCCGGTCATCGCTCGCCAGCAAACTTCGAATGGGATTCAAATGGCCTTGCAGGAAAAGTTGCGTGCCGGTTTTCTCCGGATCGTTTGACTCGTTTGCCTCCGTGTAAACAACCAGCGTGTGCGATGCGACGAAGGCCAATTTCGTAACGCCGTCGTCCAAAGACAGGTTTATCACCCCGTTCGGAAGCGTGCTCGAGAAACCGTGGGTCCAGTCCAGGGACTGCGGGCGGGAGACAGGAGGGGGAGGTGAGTCTCTTGATTCGGGAACTTTGGAACGACCAAAACAGGCATTCATTCGTCGGAGACGCCAAATCGAAGGAGCACTTGGAACGGGGTCGTACCAGCGCATGCGCCATCGCGCGCGGTGGGTAGGAAGCACGTTTCCCGGCAACCCACGCACGGCGAAACCAGAGACCCGCGCGCCGTGCGCGTGTTCTGGACACGTACAGCGTCGCGGCCTGTGGAGACCAGGCAACGGCTTCACAGTTCTCACACACCAGTTTCGGTGGACGACCAGAAAATTATTTGGAGTCAATAAAAACACCTCACGTCGCGTCGGTGTTTTCACTTTCCCGACGGTGGCGAAGGGGGACGTCGCCATGCCCCCCTTTGCCGACATCTACGCCACAGCGGCGAGGCTGGTGTGTTTCGGTTTCGACGGCCTAGAGATGAACTCTCACTGCGAGCGCATGATCGACTCTGGGTGCGGCGCTGTTATTATTTTTTCACGGAACATCTCGTCCCCACATCAAGTCGCCACGCTGTGCGCGTCCATGAAACGCCGAGCCCACCCCCGCAAGCTTTTGGTGATGGTGGACCAGGAAGGCGGCCGGGTGGCGCGGTTCAGTGAGAACAACCACTTCACGCAGATACCTTCCGCGCAAGACGTGGGGAACGCGTTGGATCCGGTGGTCGCCGCGCAAACAACGGGCGACGTCATCGGCAAAGAGCTTCGGGCGGTGAACGTGGACATGACCTTAGCGCCCGTGGTGGACGTGAACACCAACCCTTTGAATATCGTGATAGGTGACCGAAGCTTCGGCAGTGACACAAACACAGTCGGTGAAGTAGCATCCGCGTTCATTCGCGCACTCCAGAAAAAAGGCGTCGCCGCGTGCGCGAAGCACTGGCCGGGGCACGGCGACAGCGCCGGGGACTCGCACGACTCGTTGCCCACGATTGCGCACACGTACGAACGCCTCCGCGCTGTGGAGATTCCCCCGTTCCTGGACGCCATCGCGGCTGGAGTAGCGTCAATTTTAGTGGCACACCTCGTGGTGCCGGGGATGGAACACGGGGCTGGGGATACTGCTGCTAATACTAACGGCGGGGATGAAAAAAACGGACCGACGCTCCCGCCAGCGTCGTGCTCGCGAAGCGTGGTGGGCGCGCTGCGAAACCGGTTCGGATTTCGGAACGTAATAATGTCCGACGACATGGAGATGGGCGCGCTCCTTTCTTTGCCCGGTGGAGTAGGAAGTTGTGCCGTGGACGGCCTACTCGCGGGGGTTGATTTGTGTCTGGTGTGCCACTCAGAGGAACCGCAACGCGAAGTAATCGCCGCGCTCGCCGGCGCCATCGCGAAGGACGAGCGCGCGCGGAAAAACGCGGCAGCCGCACACGCGCGCCTGGACGACTTGTGCAAACGGTTCGTGGATGGCGCGGAGACCGCGGAGGCGAAAGCGGAGGCTTTTTCTTTGTCACGGGTCGACGCTGAAGCAATCGTCGGGAAATCGAGTGACCAAGAACGAGTAGAACGCGCGGTGGGAGTCTCGAGGTTGTGACGCGCGAGGCGCTTGATTGGTAATTTGTTGAATGTTAAATTCGTGTTCGAATGTTAACTGTCTTTGTAAAAAGCGTTTGACTACCTTCCACGAAAAACAAATGGTGCAACATGTTGTTTTTTAAGAACCACGTGTGCTCTTACTTACGAGCCTCAGTGCGCGACCCGGCGGGGTGCTGTTTTTTCAAGCGAGCACGTTTTCGGGGCGTCGCGCGGACGGCTCTCGCGCGTTTTTTTTTTCGAAACGAAAAAAGCACGGCGAGGGAGTTTCACCCAGACACGTCGGCGCACAAATTAGTACTCCTCCGCTTCTTCTTCGCCGTCGCCTTCCGCAGACTCGGCGCCGACTTCTTCGTAATCCTTCTCCAGGGCCGCGAGATCTTCACGGGCTTCGGAGAATTCGCCTTCTTCCATGCCTTCGCCGACGTACCAGTGCACGAACGCGCGCTTGGCGTACATCAAGTCGAACTTGTGATCAAGTCGGGAGAACACCTCCGCGATGGCGGTGGAGTTGGAGATCATGCACACGGCGCGCTGCACCTTGGCGAGATCGCCGCCCGGTACCACGGTGGGGGGCTGGTAGTTGATACCGCACTTGAAACCAGTAGGGCACCAGTCCACGAACTGGATGGTGCGCTTGGTCTTGATCGTCGCGACGGCGGCGTTGACGTCCTTGGGGACGACGTCGCCGCGGTACATCAAACAGCACGCCATGTACTTGCCGTGGCGGGGGTCGCACTTGGCCATCATGGAGGCGGGCTCGTACGCGGAGTTGGTGATTTCCGCGACGGAGAGCTGCTCGTGGTACGCCTTCTCCGCGGAGATCACGGGGGCGTACGAGGAGAGCATGAAGTGGATCCTGGGGTAGGGCACCAAGTTGGTTTGGAACTCGGTGATGTCGACGTTGAGCGCACCGTCGAAGCGAAGCGACGTGGTGAGGGAAGACACGACCTGGCCGACCAAGCGGTTGAGGTTGGTGTAGGTGGGGCGCTCGATGTCGAGGGACCTGCGGCAGATGTCGTAGATAGCTTCGTTGTCGAGCATGACGGCGACGTCGGTGTGTTCCAACAGCGAGTGCGTGGACAACACGGAGTTGTAGGGTTCCACGACGGCGGTGGAGACCTGGGGGGAGGGGTAGATGGTGAACCCGAGCTTGGACTTCTTGCCGTAATCAACGGAGAGGCGTTCGAGGAGCAGGGAACCGAGACCGGAACCGGTACCACCACCGACGGCGTTGAACACCATGAAACCCTGGAGACCAGTGCAGTTGTCCGCGAGCTTGCGCAGGCGGTCGAGGCACAGGTCCACGATTTCCTTACCGATGGTGTAGTGACCACGGGCAAAGTTGTTCGCGGCGTCTTCCTTGCCGCTGATGAGCTGCTCGGGGTGGAAGAGTTGGCGGTAGGTACCGGTGCGGACTTCGTCGATCACGGTGGGTTCGAGATCCAGGAACACGCAGCGGGGGACGTGCTTGCCCGCGCCGGTTTCGGAGAAGAACGTGTTGAACGCGTCGTCGCCGCCGCCGATGGTCTTGTCGGAGGGCATTTGGCCGTCAGGCTGGATGCCGTGCTCGAGGCAGTAAAGCTCCCAGCACGCGTTACCGGTCTGGATGCCGGCCTGGCCGATGTGGATGGAGATGACTTCACGCATGGTAAAGTTGGGGGGTGGGGAAAGACGGCGGTGTTGAGGACCACGCGACTTATTGTGGCGCGGTTACCCCCGCAGATCTTCCAAAAGCGGAATTCAAACGGGGCGTCGCTTCCAAAAGCAGGAGGCCAACCGCTCTATTTGGAGCGGAGTGTTGGATGATTCTTCTTCTCGCTTGCCACCTTGCATGTCGCGTCGATTGCTCGATTCTGAAAGAAAAATCTTCCCATAGGACACCACCACGTCACGTCAGCGTTCCCTCGCGCACTTCGCGCCGCGCACGTCCACGCGCCATGGCGAGCCGCGGCCTTATGTTCGTGGCGTGCCTGGCGCTCGTGTTCAGCGCCGCGAGCGCAAAGGAAGATGTTTCGGACGGGACGATGGTACGTCGACGCCGGGGCACCCGAATCTACTCTGACTCGTTTCTCCCGGGGTTTTTTCAGCGTGGAACGCGTGGCGTGGACGACGCGACATTTGCCGCACTCGTAAGTCATCGGCTTCCACTGACACACCCACCCCCCTTCCCGTCCCCCACCGCAGGTTTACCGACTCGGCTCTTTCGGATGCCACGGCGGCGGCAGAATGGCCGACCAGATGACAATCCCCAATTCGCTGGGGTTCGGAGGAGCGCGCTTCCCGGTTGGCTTTTCCGTCGCAGTGGCGCGTGTTTCCGGAGGTGGCTTTTCCTTTTCAAGACCCGCCGCCGAGGTAGCGCCAGTCTCAACCTCGGTCGCTTTCTCCGAAATGCCCTTCGCCCTCGATGCGCTGTTTCTGCAGCCCGAGTTCGTGACACGGGCGGTGTACTTCTCACAGGTGCCTGGCGGCGGAGGGAACCGCCCGGGGGAGTTTGACGACGTCGTCGACGACGGCGACGATGGCGATGACGACGCGAATTCTGAAAACGCACAAGACGAAGCCGTCTCCGATTTGCATCAAGCCTTCGCGCGCGCCGATTCGGTGATGGACGCGCTGGTTATGTTCCAAGACGGATTTTCTTCCCCGGGATCGAACCGCGGCGGTGGGGAATCTTCCGAAGAACACGCGGAACCACTTGTTCGTGTTGGCGGTATGCGCAAGCACCCGGAAAAAACCGCCGACGCGGTTGCATCGTCGTTCCGGCCAAACGTGGATGGCCAGATGAGTCGAAAAAGAACCGAAAAGCGCCTCAGCCGCGGCGATTCGCGCTTCAACGCCAAACGCCTATTGGTTGGTTTTCTTAGTCTCTGCCTCGTCATCACGGCCGCGACGTTTTGCGCGCAAGCCACGCTTGTTGTCGCGGACCGGGTTTGCCGCGTGCTTTTCGGGGAGGATGAGGAGGACGAGGATGAGGAGCACGAGGATTCCAAACAAACTCCTTTGTTAGTGCTGTACGAAGGAAAAAAGATCAACAACTCGGCGCGCGACTCGGGCGACGACGAAGCGCTTCTGGTGGAGCCGCCGCCTCCGCCGCGCGTGGCGCTGGCTACGCGATGGAGAGCCGCGGTTTTGTAATACGATTGTTTTAACGTGTATCGAATGACTCTAAATACAGTGCTCTAACAGTCACTGCGGACCGCACGCGAAGCCTTTCTTCCGAAAATGAAAAGTCGTTTCAGCGGTGTTGCAGGTGGTTACACCTTTTTTTTCTGTTTTTACCAGCCTTCGGTCCTTCCCACGCCAGTCCTTCCACGCGCGCCTTCCCGCGTTTGGTTCGCCTCGAAGGCCTCGGGCGTTCCACACGAGGATCCGCGATGAGTGGCACCGAGGAAGTCACGCGTGTCGGCGAGCACACGGTTCTTTTGGTGGAGTCGTGTGTCGCGCACGACCAGATCCGAAAAAGAAACCGCGCCTCGAGAGATGGCGCGTCGGCGGTAGTGGTGAAACCGGGGCGTATCGTTCTCGGCGCGGTCGCGGTGTGCGTCGTCCTGGGCCTCGCGAACGGTACGTGACCTGAAACACACACCCCAGCCCTCGAAACCCGGGGGAAACACACCCGCCAAAAAGGCGTCACACACGTCACCGCGCGCCGTCCAAACGGCCGAGGCCCTGGGTCTTTTCCTGGCCCGCACTTCCGAGGGTCTCTTTCTTCTGACCCGGGCGAATCTGACCCCCCCCCTTTCTGTTTGTCGCGGCGCGCAGGACATGCATGGCGGCCTTTTTTCAGTTCGCCAACCGCGCTCGGCCAGGAGCATGACGACGTGTTTACACTCCCTTCGTTTTCCGCGGTCGCGGCGTCGTTTGTTTCGTCTCCTCCTTCGCCACTCAGCGAGGACGTCGGCGCGGGTTTGGGCGACCACTCCAATCAGTGCCCATCCACGTACGCGGCGCGGGCGAAAAACGTGTACACGTACTCCGCACCAACAACCTGCGGCGTGATGATGGTCTGCGCGGGGTCACCCCGAGCCGCATCCACGGTACGTATTGCATTTCCCAAATCCGACGACTGTTTGACCATACAATGCTGACACTTTTCTTTTAGGCGCACTGCACTATCGCGGTAAACGTGATGAACCAAGTTTTGGCGGCGAAAAACGAGCGCGCGGCAGCGTTTGGAACGAGCGTCGGACGCGGCGGCGACCAAACCGCGCGCTTCGCCGGGTACTGGAACTACCACCTGCACGTACGTGTTGTTTTTCCCAGACCTGACACACCGCCCGTTTTACCTCTAACGCCGGTGACTGTTGTCCATACGTCGCGACGTACACGACGTTGACCACTTTTCGCGTAACAATCGCAGGTCGCGTGCCGCGGAGACGTCGAGGGCTGTGAGTTGTTCCGGGGCGTTGATGGGGATTTGGACGAGTTCACGAGGAACATCGAGCAGGTATGGCCTTGCGCGTTTCCCAAATCCGTCAACACACTGTTTGCCGATTGTCCGCCCGTAATTACTCACTCACGCGGTCCGAAAGACTGACACTTTCGGTTATTTCTCGCAGATGGACTTCATGGACGCCAAAACGAAACAGCTCGCGCGGGACGCGATGGGCGAGGTTGAGGCTTCGCGAGACGCGCTCGCGGCGGTGGGGGGGCTCGGGGCGGTGTCGGCGGAGGAAAGCGTGGTGGTGGTGAAGACGCACGAGTTCGACCCGGAGTTGATGCACGCGTGTTCCAAACGTTTGGTGCTGACGTCGTGGAGGGACAAGGAGCAGGTGTTTGACAGCGGTTTGGAGCTGGGGTGGTTCCAACCGCCCAAGGAGGACTCGCGCGCCGGGTTCGACCGCGTTTACGACGCGTGGACCAGGTGGCGCCAGTGCTGGTCAAGCGCGGTGCAGGCGGACCAACAGAACACCGCGGTTCACGACCTGGGGTTCGAATCGCTGAATTCGGAAGACTCGTTCCGAACAGAAGTGCGCGAGTTGACAAAGACGATCGCGAGGGTGTTGGACATCCCGCGCGACGAGCTGGACGTCGACGCCATCGTGGACCGGGCGGTGAAGGAGACCTTTCACCAGGAGCTGAACCCCACCATGACCAACGGGAACTTGCCAAGGGGTGGAGACACGGCTTCTGGAGGTGATGGAACCTCGTCTGAGGATGGGGATTCCGAGACGCGCGCTTTCGACTACGCAAGTGATTTTGGCGAACGCGAAGGCGCGGCGGGTGACACGGGTGACGATTCGGCTGAAGACACGACGGAAGGCACGACGGAAGAGAATACACAAGATACGACGGCGAGCGTTGGGACAAACGACACGGCGAGTTCGGCGACGTCCGGCCGGGCGAGTTGGGAAACAGAAAGCGCGGTGGAAGGCGCTTACCGTGACCCGTTTGCAGAAACCATTTAAAGAAACACAAAACACCGGTAGACGGGGTACGTAGTACGTGCGTTGTGGTTGTATTACTAGCTAGTTACAAATTACGTTCTACTCTTAAGTGGGCACGGTACTCGCTTACTCCCGCCAACGAACCCCAGCGTTGTGGCCCAACAGTCGCGAAAGAACCGAGCTCGACGATTCGCGCACCACCGGTTTCGCCGCCTGTTCCCCCTCTCTAATTGCCGCCGCGACCCCGCCCCCCGTTTCCGGCGCCCACTCCGCCGTATCACGCGCGTCACAGGTTGACAAATGCATGTGCAGGTCCCGGACTAGTTCCGAGAAGCTCAGGCGCTGTTCCATAGGGCCTTCGTTGACCATCTCTTCTTTCGAAAGCGACGCGGACAAAAAGTGACACGCCTTTGCATACCTGCACATGTCGTCATCCGGGTCGTTCGTGGACGTGAACCACACGTCCCGGCCGGTGGTGAGGGCGGCTTCGTAAAAGTGTCCTAAAATCAGCCCGTTCTTTCGCAGCGCATCGTCGGTCATCAAATACGCGTCGCCGACGCCGTCGTTGTACGCGAACCGCGAATCCGGCGCGGGGACGCCAAAGTGAAGCACGCTGGAGAGCTCGATCCGCGTGATGTACGGCCTGTTTTCCAAATACTGTTTCATCTGCGCAATCGCAGCCTGGATGTGCGGGATGCTTTTGAACGTGTCGTTCAAGTTGTCACCGGCTCGGATGTGCACGACGAGCGTCGCGTGATCCGGAACGTCGCACGCGCGGTGTCCGATCGCGGCGACCATCCACCGGAAGTTATCCTGAGATAAATAAAAGAAAGTGTCAGTCTTTCGTAATGTTCGTAACATGTATGAGCAAACAGTGTAGTTACTTTCCTACTGTACTCAAAGAGGGGCGGCAGAAACAGTGTTGGGATTTGGGAAAGGCCCAACACGTACCTTGGCTTCCTGGAAGTGGTCCTCGTACCAGTCGATCGTGCCGTCCGCCCTCGTGCCTTTCGCGGCGAGCATTCGTTCCAGAACCGTGCCTTTGAACTTCGGCTCGTTCACCACCGCCTCCGCGGCTTGCTTGTACGTGGGACCAAGACACGTCACGATGTCGTTCACGCGGTACTCGGAGTCGAACTGCAGCACCCAGGCGCAAAACACGCACCGCTCGGCGTCCACGCGGCACCCGGGTTTCACGTTCCCCACGCTCCACATCAATTCCTCGTGTTTCGGGTCGTCCGTTTTGCACGCATTGAAACGAACCAGCCCAACGTGTGCCGGGTCCCAACTCGTGAGCGTCAACGAAGGCTGCGTGCCGAGCGGAGGGACGGACGAGTCGCTTGTTGTTGTTATTTCGCCGTCAAATAGTTGGTAGTCGCTCCCGAGCCGAGCGCCACGTGGAGTTCTTCCTGACTGTCTGCCCATACCAAACACAAACACACCGGCTCCAACGCCCGCACGCACACCGGGCGTATTCGCGTGTACCGCCGCGCCCGCGGAGAAGAGCGCCAGGGCGCTTACCAGGAGGCCTGCGTTGGGAGAGAAAAGTGAGGAGGTGAAATTTGGTCAGCCACGAGTTTTCATTTCTGGGCGCCAAAAAAACACTTTTTACTACTCTGCAGTCTGCAGTACATCCGTGGCAACACGTGCTCGTGTCCAAGGCGTTCGGGAAGAGGGTAGGGCGCCAACACGACTGGTTCGCCTGGCGCGAGACGATACGCACGCTCGCGATACGAAATCGTGCGTCAGTTTTTTGGCGATGGAGTTCGTGTATGAGCAAACAGTCACGCACCCGTGACTCGGGATGCGCGTCCCGAAAACTTATCGAACATCGACCCAGATTCGAACGGGTTCGCCTTCCTGTTCGCCCCCGTTGTCAGCAGCCCTTGGCGCTCGTCATCGCCGGACATGGCGTGTCCCGCCTTGAACGGTACTTCAACGCTCGCGGAGGGGCCCTTGTGATGCCTCTCTGCGGTCGACGCGTCGCGGAAGACTGCCACAACACGGCACGAACTTCTCGGAAGGCACCATTTAGAAACTGCGAGGCTCCTCGCGCGCCACCACTGCATTTTAGCGAACACGTGGATTGTCACGTCATCACTCGCCTCACGTCACACACACCCCCTCGCGCGACCGCCGGTCTTTCCCTCGACCACACGCGATCATGCGCGCGGCGTCGTATGCGCGCCCGCTGCTGACTCGTGCCGCCAAAAGAGGTACGTCGCGCTCGCGCTCGCTGTCTCCCCACCTCCTTCCCTTTTGTGCCCGCCCGGGGCGCCGGGGCTCTCGTGGCGAGACGACGACAGACTACTACTACTACTACTACTACGACTACGAACGGCTCATCTGACCGCGCAGAATAAGCATGCGCATATGACCACCATCCTCTCCCGCCAATCCGCTGACCCATCCACCAACCCGTCTCTTCTGACACGCAGGCGCGACCGCGGGCCTGGACCCCGGCACTTCGAGTGCGTTGCCATTGCCATCGATCGGTCCCCAAATTTCCAGAACCCCGGGACACCCGACCTTCAGCGCCACCGCCACCCGGTCGTACAACGCGAGTTTACGCGACCTCGCGGTGGCTCCCCGCCCCGTGAATTTCGGAATCAAAGTCGTCCCCGAACGCGCCGCGGTGGTCGTTGAGAGGTTCGGGAAGTTCCACAAAACTTTGGGCGCCGGGATCCATCTTTTAATTCCGCTTGTGGATCAAATCGCGTACGTCTGGCACTTAAAAGAAGAGGCGATTCCCATTCCCGGCCAGACCGCGGTTACCAAAGACAACGTCGCGATATCAATCGACGGCGTGCTGTACGTCCGAGTGACGGACCCGCACCTCGCGTCCTACGGCGTGGAGAACCCCATCTACGCCGTGTCGCAGCTCGCGCAAACCACGATGCGGAGCGAGATCGGGAAAATCTCCCTGGACAAAACCTTCGAGGAGCGCGCTACGCTGAACTCGCGAATCGTGGCGCTGATAAACGAAGCCGCGAACGCTTGGGGTCTGCAGTGTCTGCGGTACGAAATCAGGGACATAATACCCCCGCCCGGAATTAAACAAGCCATGGAGATGCAAGCCGAGGCGGAGCGGCGGAAGAGGGCGACGGTTCTGGAATCCGAAGCGGAGAGGGAGGCGGCGGTGAACAGGGCGGAAGGTGCGAAAAGCGCGGTGATGTTAAACGCGGAAGCAGAGGCGGAGGCGATCGTGGTGAAAGCGAAGGCAACGGCGGTGAGTCTGAAAGTAGTCGGCGCAGAGCTACGCACGGGGGACGGCCGGGAAGCCGCGCGCCTGCGAGTCGCGGAACAGTACCTGCGCGAGTTTGGCAACATCGCCAAGGCTGGGAACACGGTGTTGCTTCCCGCGGATGTCGGGAACCCGGCGACGATGGTGGCGCAGGCCATGGCCGCGCTTGGTGCGGTGGGGGGGAGCGGTTTGGGCGGTTTGGGGTCGGGGGGGGGTGTCAAATCCGCGGCGGCGGACGAACAAAAGAGTGGGGGGTACGGCGATGGTGAAAAGAACAGCGAAGCGGACGCTCGGAAACTCCGCGCCGCCGCGCGACGCGCTCTTTCCCTGGAACAAGAATCGGGTTCGGATTCGTTTTCTTTGTTGGATGACGAATCACGGTTCCACGATGCGCACCAGCTGGGTACCGCGCGCGCGAGGCTTTCGTCGGATTAATACGAGTACGATATTCTTTGGGTGTTACGTTTTATTTTTAACCCGTACGCAGCGAGCTCGAGGAGAGTTATAACTCCACTCCTCCGTCGCGCCCGGGGTGCCCGCGATGCCGCCGGCCCCCCCTCTTATTAGCACGTGTACCCGAGCACGGCCAGGTCGTTTGCGAATATTCTACACGCTTTTTTCTTCACCTCGGGGGTGTACATGTGCTCGTACGTCCGCGCGTCAGGCGGCTCGTACGGACAGGTTCCGCCGACCATCTCGTCGCACGACAGCGAGCCGCATTGGTAGAAGCACTTTCTCGGCGGCGCGCCTCCTGGAACCGGCCCCCATGATTTCCCATCCAGCTTGTGCGCGAACTCCAGACCGAGGTTGTCAATGAAGCCCGGGTACCAAACGCTTTCTTCCTCCGTTTTCAGAATAGTCAACTCGTTTTCGATGTCGAACCCGCACCCCATCCAGGTTTGCGGCACGAAGTGGTTGAACCACGAGTCGAGGGCGAGGTGCACGCGGTGTTTGGTGAAGGCGTCGCTTGAAAACGCGAGGTCCAGCCAATCCACGAACTTCCCAAAGTCAGGCGAGGCGCACATATCCCTGTTGGTCCAGTCCTGGCTGATTTTCGCCAACGCCTCGCTCAGATCATCCGGCGGTTCCCAGAACATGCTCGGCAGGTATTTCGCCACGTTTCCGCACTCGCAGTTGGGCGGGTTCCCCTGGCACTCGATTTTGTTCGCGAACCCGCTGTACAGCCGGTCCAGGGGGTCCCTGGTGACCAGGTACCGGTCCGCCTTGCTGACCAGCCCGACGTCCACGGCTTTTCCCGCAGGCGGCCACGGCACGGTCAGGGCGTCGTGCGCCGCCGCGACCGGGTCGTACCCTTGGTTGTACTTGGCCAGGACCCGGGCGTCCCGGCTTCCCCCGTGCGGCGCCGCTTCCACCTCAGCGCCGTTGTACCCCGCCAGGAGCAGCAAACCCAGACTGGTGCTCCACACCTTGGGGGACAGGCACACCACGCTCGTCTTCCCCGCGTGCGCGCCCGCTGGGGCGACGTAGTAAATAGGCGTGTTATCGTTCAACACCTGCCCACCCCCGGTTTCACCGAGAGGTGTTGCCCTTTGGGAAACGGGATGGGCACGGGACGCGACGCCGCCCGGGGACGACGCGACCCCGCCGGCGCCGCGCGCGAAGAGCGCCAGCCCGGCGACCGCGGCGACAACCAGGGTGGCTTTTGCCACGACCACCCATGTGGCGACGGACCTGCTCCGCGGGGGGTGAAGAAGGGGGGTAACATCCAAATCGACGGTCGCGCCATATTTCTCGGCGGTCGATCGCGACAAGGACATGTCGCGTCGCGAAGAGCGCACGAAGGGCTCTTGGCGCGCGGCTCGGCGCGCGTCCGCGTCCGCGTTCGCGTTACGGAGTCGGAGTCCCGGAGATGGACCAGACGCGCCCACGGTTGTGGCGAGGGAAGGGGCGAGGCGCGTGGTCGGGCACGGTGATTGAAAAGGCGAGTACGCACTAAAAATAGTCGGGTGGTTTAGGGTTAAAGGGTTTAGGGTTAAGGGTTTAGGGGGAAAAGCTACATAAAAAGGTGATTTACACATCTCGTCAGTCTGCCGTTTCTACCTCGGCTCCGTCGGCGTCCCGGCGGTGACGTCGAACAGCACCTCGGTCATGTACCTCTCCGTGCGCGGTCCCCCCATGGACCGTTCAAGGGCCTTGCGTGTTTTGTCGTTCTCGAGCTGCTTTTCGCAAAACAAAACGTGTTGCGCGTGTCGTTTCGCGGTGCACCCGCCGTACGTCGCGTTCGCGTCGTCGTGGTCGTTTTCGTTTTCCCCAATCGCGGTCGCCTCCACGAACGCCGCGTACGTGTCGAACAACAACAACGCATACTCGCAAAACGCGGCGGCTTGCTTTTGCGCCGCTCCGTCTTCCTTGGGAGGGCCGACGCACACCATGTTTTCCTTCGACAGAATCGCGGTGCCCCACTCCGGTACCGGCCGAGGTTCGATGGACGGCGCGCGCGCCATCATTTGTGTCCGCAACTCCCTCCCCGCCTCCACCAACGATTGTGGCAGAGTCAAGTCGGCCACCACAGGACACGTGTCCGCGATGCACAGCGTGACCCGTCCGTTGAAGCTCACGACGTCCGCGGCGTATATCGGGGCACCGACACATGCGTAGGGGTAAACGACCACGTGCGCAACCTCCAAACCGCCCAAACCCCACGCCACCTCCAGATGCATCTTGCGGAACTTGGGACTTTGGAACACCAGGTTCTCGATCCGGACTTTCGTGCCCGGGTCCATAGCATCCCCTACCGCGTCCACGGATTTCAAATCCGGCGCACAAGCCGCGTCCCTCACGCCAGGCAAACCCCTCCATGCGAGTTCCATGCACTTCGCGAACTCAAGCACCAACCCGTCCGGCGCGCCGGACAAATCCCACGCACTCGGTCCGGGCGCCGGGTCCGACGACGACGCCTTTGCCTTTGCCTTTGTCGCGTCTTGACGTGCCCTTAACAACCCTCCGCGTGCGCCGGATTTCGCCAATTTCGCGTGGCTCCCGCGCGGCCGCGGCGAAAGCGTCGAGGGGGTACGCGCCGCGAAGGACGACATGACCGGACCGCACGTCCCACTGACCGCGGTAGCTGAAGGTGTGAGGAGCGCAATCTGTCGTTTTAAACCTTCCGATGACATTGCAGGAAGGTTATTTAAAAACGTTCTACGCCTTCTACCTGTATCATACTAAATACGTTCTCCAAGTTGACAGCGCTCCGCGCACCACAAAACTTGGAACGCAGACTACGTACTATGTACCTTCGAAGGTACTACAATTTACCCCCACCATCCCCCCGCCTACTCGAATCGCACATTAAGATTACCCCCTCTCACTGCGATCGCGATTGAGCCTATGAATAAAACGGAGGACACGCCGCACAACGCCCCTGTGAACCCAACAAACTCAATCGCGACCGCGGCGCACCCCATCCCCACCGCGCCGCCGCCCGCTTTCGCCGCCAGCGCGGAGAGCCCGAACGCGGCACCGTACCGACCACCGTGCCGCGGTTTCTGCGCCGCCTGCGCCAGCAAGGGAGGGGTCGCGACGTGCACCGACGCCACACCGAGGCCTAGCATAAAAGCGCTCCCGTATATCGGCCAAACTCGGGTTGTGAAATCTTCGCTCTGGCCAATCAAGGCCAGGGAAAGCACGCCGCAAGACGCGCAACACAACCCCCCGCTCGCTAACCACCGCGCGGGTACGGACCGCAACACTTGTTCGGCGCATAGCGCGACGAACCCGCGCGGTACGTTGTACACGGAAAGAAAAAACGCGTTTTCCGCAGTTCCGAAACCGCACACGCCGGTCAGGAACAGCATCACCGGACCTTCCAACGCGAACTCCGCGGTGCCGACGCACGCGGAGAGAAATAAAAGTAACTGCGTCTCAGCGTCAACGAAAAGCTCGCGCCAGGCGCCGTGAAGAGTTCGTCTTCGCGAGTTGTGTTCCAATTCCAATTCCGCCACTTGTTGTTGTTTTTTGTCCTCTTCTTTCGTGTTCGTGTCCCCTTTCGACACCGCGTTCTCCTCGGCGGGCTTCGTCGTCGTCTCCGTCGTCTCGTCGTCCCCGTCGTCCCCGCCGTTGACCTGAAGTTCCGCGTTCGTCACCACAGGAACCACCACCCACACCAAAACGCACACCCACACCAGCACCCACAGATACGCGCACGCGGTGAACACGTCCCGTGTACCTACCGTGGCGCTGACGCGCGCTATTAAAACCGGCGCCGCGATTCCAAAAACGCTCGCGCTCGCGACCCTCGACCCAAACGCGCCCGCCGTTTTCGCCGGCGCGAACGCCACGGATACCGCGGTGTCCTGCCCCAACTCCGCGAAACTGACGTACACGCCCGCTAGTACGCGCACCAGCACAAGCGCGGGTGTGACTTTCGTGACCCCCACGATCGCGTACCCGAACGTCACAACCGGCGCGACCGTCGCGGCGACGAACAGGGCGGCGGGAAACCCTCGATATGCAAAAGAAAGTGTCAGTCTTGTATGGGCAGTCAGTCGGCGGAATGTGGCAAATGAGGAAATACTCACCGCCGTACGGGCGCTTCGCATCCGCCAACCGCGCCGCGAACGGAAACGCGCCCAGGCTCCCGAGCACCAACACCAGCTGCACTGCCACGATTTGCGTTGGCGAGTGCGCGCACCGCCTTTGGTTCGGAACGGGGTTTGCCGGGTTCCCGTTTGCACCGCACAACTCCCGCCACGGCGTGGACGCGTCCGTGCGCGTCGCGCGTTGGCCATCCGCGTCGGCGTGGAACAATCCCGACGCTAACGTGCTCACCACCGCGGCTACCACGAAAGCCTTCGCGGCTTCCATACCCCAAATACTCAACAACACGCCTTCCCGTGTACCGCGTAGGGACCGGGTCGTGGCCACGCCCGCGCCCCCGCCGGGTCCTCCCCACGGCGCGAGCGCCCAGGACGGCCATCCGTCACCGCGTTCCACGTGTTCGTTTTTTTCCCCGGTCGCCACGTTCGTTTCCTTCCCGGAGGTTCCCTCACCACCCGTGCTCACCGCGACCGCGCCGTATCTTTCCCCCGACGGCGACGCGGACATCGCCCGCACTCGATGCCCGCCTCGCCGCCGGGCACGGGGGACACGCTTCCGCGCGCGGCGCTGTGACGTCGTCACCGCGAGCACGAGAGAAAAACTGACACTGATTTCCCAGGGGTGTTGGACGTGGAGATTCTGTCCGGCGGCCACCGCGGCCGCCCGCCACTCGCGCGGCGCGGAGCCGCGCGTAGTCCCCTTCCGCGGCATGGTCCGCCGCGGCGCGACCGCGGACATCTCGCCGGAAGTGGAGCGGCTTTTGAAAAACAGGCCAAAGCCGCGGACCCGGCACAGTAGCGACGAGGAGACGAGAAGGATCGACGCCGAGTGCTTTCAACTCACGCCGTACCTCGTGGCGTACTTGTTCAGCGGGCTCATGGTACGTAAAGCACGCTGTGTCCGGTGTGTGTGATGTTACCCGCGCCAACAGCGCACAATACGGTGTTGTCGCATCACCCGTTTCTATTTCCGTGCGTCTGCTGAAGTTCACACGCGACGTCGTCCACAGCTCACCGAACCCAAACCCACCCCTTCCCATCTCACAGCTCGTGGGCGTTTACGCCTTCACCGCGAAGCACGCTGCGCTCCCCGTCGCGACGCCCGCGGCGAGCATTCTGCCTGGTTATTTGGAAGGCCTTGACGTGGCGACGGTGGCGGACGCGCGCATGGCGCAGGAGGTGTGCGGCAACACCCCGTATGGAGATGTTGGCGCGTGCGACGGCGTGATGGGGTGCGAGTACTGGAACGGCGGGTGCGGGTTGGTTTGCGCGCGGCTGGCGACGGGCGCGGCGTGCGCCGAAGCGAGTGGGTGCGCTTGGGACGAGTTAAAACTGCACTGCGGGTGGCTTCGCCCGCAGTGCGACATCGTGAGCGTGTCAACGCACTGCACTTCAACGAAGTTCTGCACCTGGGACAGCGAGACCTCATCCTGCGCCGACGCGAGGTACGAATGCCCGGACCTCACGGACGAGGCGCACTGCGAGAAGAGCGCGGCGCCGGAGTGCGCGTGGAACGATTTGGAGGATGGGGATGGGGACGGGGATGCGGAAACCAACCGCTCTGGCGTTTGCGCTGATCTTCGTCAGTGCGAAACAATCAACTTGCCCACAGAGTGCGGGACGCACCGGGGGTGCGCGTATTCGCAGCGCTCCGGTTCCTGCGTCAGCCTGAATTTGGTAGCGGAGGACAAGGCGATGTGCGTGGCGAGCGAGGACTGTGCAATCGTTGGCACGTTCTGCAACTTGGATTTCGGACGCAAGGGGTATTGCCAGAACTGTTTGCCGTTGATGGAGTTGGGGGAGGCGGTGTGTTTTGACGATACAATCGTCGCGGCGCCGGCGTCGGGGGAGTGCAAGCGAGGGTGTTTTTCGTGAAGCACCGAACACCAAACTCAAACTGTTTAAAGGCTACGGTCGTACGCCGCGTTACTTAGCTCGATGTTCGGCCGACTATAATAAGAAAAAATAAAAATAAAACCGTCCGGGCGCGCGCGGAACAAACGCGGGCGCTTGCCGTAAGAGGAGTACGAAGAGTACCGTATTGAAACGCAGAGTGTGTTGTTTGTGTTTTTATCATGAAACCATGTAGACGTTACGTACAGTCGGCCGTAAAGCGTGAAAGCGCGGCATCAATCAATCGGACCTCAAAATCCGTCCGCCGTGCCTTCCACAAACGCCAAATCCGCCGCAGTTTCGTGCCTGTACTCGCACTCCCCGTCCGCGGTGTACCCTATTTCGCACAGCATGGCGAACACGTCGTCGGAGAGGTCTTTCGGGACCCAGTCCAGTGGGTCGTTTTTGAAGTACTCCGCCACCCCCATGTCACGGTCGCCGTTGATCGTCTCCCCCGCGGTTGGCGATCCCTGCAGCGCGCTTCCCCACGGGTTCAACTCCCCGAGGGCGGGGAGGAATTGGGTGAGCCCGTCGATGGTGGCGTCCATCTGCCACGCCAGATCCTCGTACTTCACCTGGTGCACGGTAACGTCCGGGTCCTTCATCGCGTCCGCGCCGAACCGCATTAGCTCAAGCCAAAGCCCCTGGTTCAGCGGGTGCGTCTCGCTGTTCCACGAAAACGGGTGCCGCGTGAGAAGCACGAACTTCACCGGTACGCCAAGCTTGTCCGCCGCGGCTTGGATGGTTTTGTAGTGCGCCATCAGGTTCGGGGTTTTGTCCATTAAAATCGGCATGTTCATGTCCCACCAGGTCAACGCGAAGTGCTTGAACGCGTACGCGTACCCGTCCGCGTCGACGGGGTAGTAATCGCTCCACTCGTCAACTCCCGGTTGAATCGGGAAGTCCATGTACTTCAGCAACCACGTGTCTTCGCACTGCCAGCTTCCCGATTTGCACAAATCCGTGGTCCCCGCGCCCGTACCAATCAAACCCTCAAGCGCGCTCGTCCCCGAATAAGGCTGGCCCATCACAATCAACAACGTCTTCCCGTCGAAACTTACGTCAGGCAACGGGGTGGGGTACTTGACGATGTTCGTGGGGTTCGTGTACGGCGCCGCGCCGAGGTCGCCGGGTAAATCCGCCGTGGGGTTCCCGAGGCTGCCCGAACCCGATTCCGTGGTACGGCCGATGGACCAGTCCCCCAACCTGACAGAAATGTCGGTACCACGAGTGTGTGAAACTGCGCTCGCGAAGCCTAAGCACAGCGCAGTGGTCGCGGCCACCGCGACGACCGCGCGAAGGAGACGCGAGGGACCGGACATCCGGGCATCGTCGAAGCCAACACCCGCGAACGAATTTGACGCGCCGCGCTTGCGCAACAAAGGCGTCGCCTCGGCACACGCGGCATCGGCGGCGAGCGTTTTCATGACACTCGTCGTCGTGAGGAGACGCGAGAGGGACACGTCCCAAGAGACGCGGGAACCGCACGCGTGCGGCGCAGTCCGTGCGTACCGTTGTGATCGACCTGTAGGGTGGTGTTGCACTACGACGTACGTAGTTTGGCCCATAGACACTCGGCGAAAATGCGACAAAAACGTGAATCCTAAAAGAAAGAAAAAAAAGAGAAAGTCTTCCCGCAGAGTGCCCGCACGCCCCGACTCGCGGTCTTGCGGACGCCCCTTGGAATACATCGCGTGTCATGAGCGGCAAGCGCCCTGCTTCCCATGAACTCCTTGAGGAGCCCGAGACGAAGCACGCGCGTCTCGTGCTCGACGATTCGGGGGATGGGAACGTGGAGAAGCCCGCGGATGGGAGCGATTTGGGTGGCGATCTCGGCGAGGAGCCCACGCGTAGGTCGTCCAGGGCGCGAAACCAGAAGGGCGGCGGCGGCAAGGCCGGCCGCGAGGTTCAAAGTGGCGGCGGCAAGGGCAAGGAAAAGAACGTGGAGACTCAAAAGATGCCCCCCGTGACGTACAAAGAAGGCCAAGGCCTTGGGGACCACCTTTTCGTTCCAGGCCAAACCGTGGAGGTAAAGATTCCGGCGGAACACGCGGTCAGCGGGAACCCGCAGGTGCGAACCCGATCCGTGTCTTGACGCGAACTCCGGGCGGGCGTTCGAGGCACGCCGACGGGTCCCCGACTCGATCCGCGGTAGGCGTTGTGGGGGTTCGTACATAAACCGCGGAACCACGCACCGTACCAAAGAAGCGCAGACGCAACGCAGCACGCGTCGCGCGTTTGCGGACGAGATGATCGTGGTCCCGTTCCGCGCGAGACAAAGCAGTTTTTGGCGCGTCTGAAACGACGGAAAACACAATGATTGATTGATTTTATAACGCCGCTGACCCGACGTTTCCCCTCCTCCCCCCCCATCCCCCAATGGGATCCCCCAATCCCCACAGGTCCGCGCGCGCCAGCTCTGGGGCACGGACACGTACACCAGCGACTCAGATCTTGTCGCGGTGTTGATGCACGGGGGGTGGTACCTGCCCAGCGCATCGGTGCCCCCGTCGCTGGTGGAGCTGCGGGTACGTCGAGACTTTTCGGGGTTTCCCAAATCCAAACGCGGCGCTTTTTACCGCCGCGTATGGCGTACGTAACATTTACCAGTACTGGCAATTGCTACATACATCGCAAGTACAATATTACCTGCTCTTTATGGAGTACAGGTTGAAAGTCACACCACTACTATACCCAATCCCTCATACACGTTACGAAGTACACCCATACTCAAGACTCGCGACTGACCTTTTTCTTTTACAATCACAAGGCGGTAGTGAAAGCCGTCGCGCCGCGCGATTCGTACGTCAGCGCGTCGAGGAACGGCATCCGGAGTAGGTCCTGGGGCGCAACGCGAACCGGGGTTAGCATCTCGGTACACAGCTGCGTCGCGGTGCTAAACCCGGGGAAGGCAAGTATTTCCCACCCACCACATTCCGCCTCCCTGATTGCCCATACTCGTACCAGAAGGGACGTCTTCCCTCTGCCCTGACTGTTTGTCCATACATCGCGATACACGAGACTGACACTTTCGGCTTTTATCGTATCAGGCATCCGGGGTTTCGAAACACGGGGGGGGGGGCGGGGCGCTGGCGAGCAGCGCCAAGGAGATTGGCAAGAAGGACACCGGGAAAGACAAAGCGGGGCCAGTCGTCGTCGCCGTCCCGGCACCCGGTCCGCCCACACCCCCGCCAGTGCCGGGCGGTGTCCTGGCCACACCAGCAGCAGCCGCTGCTGAGCCCGACGTCACGGTTGAGTGCGTGCTCTCACCGAACCCGCACAGAGTCACGTGCGTCGTCCCCACGTTCTTCCCGAACACCGTGGAGCAAGTCGTGAACACGCGACACAGCGCCGCGAACAGCGAGCGGCGGGGAAAACTGATTCAGGAAGTCACCGTGCAGTACAACCTGGTACACGAACCGTGGCTCAAGTACAGCGTCGCCGCGGTGGCGGACGAGGGGTTCAAAAAAAGCCAGTACACTGCCGCGAGGTTGCGACGGGAGTCGCTTTTTCTGGAGTCGCACGCGGCGCGGTGCGTGTTTCACTGTTTTATCTCTCAGCTGGTGACTTTTTGTCCATACATCGCGATATACAGGACTGACGCTTATTTTTCATTGGTAACAGGTACGAGCTGAGTTTCGACGGCGACGCCTACGCGGTGGACGGCGAAGGCAAGGCGCTGAGGTCGGAAGACGTGTATCGCTTCGGGAAGGTGATTTCGCCGAAAACGCTCGGGGAGACGCTAACGCTGGGGGTGCCGTTGCCCGCAACGGAGCTGGTGGATTTGAAAAAGAAAATCGCCTGGGCGGACGTCAAGTTCGGCGCGAGCGCGATCAACGTTTTGGGCGAGGAAATAAAAGTCGTACGACTGCAGTTCATGGCGAGGACGTCGTAGGCCTCGTAGGATCTCGGGCGGACTCGTAGGTCGAGTTCCGAAAAAGAAAAGGACTGTGCCTGTGATATTCTGTATTTCAATCGCACGGGTGGAACGATTTAAGCTAGTCTAAAAGAATACTGTAATAAGGACGTGATATGATACGGCGAGGCGCGGATAGACGATCGGACGGACCGCGATACGGCGCCGAGCGTAGAGACGACGACGAAAGTCAAAACTTGGGTCAAAAGCGGCTGCTCTGGTTAAACCGCTCATCGCGACGGCATCCCTCCGCTTTTCGTGGTTCCCGGTGGCGGCACCCTGAACGAGGTGTCGTTCTGCATGTCAACCATCGGGTCCATCTCCCCGGATTCGTCCACGAAGAACGACGACTCCGTCGCGGGCCACACTTTGCACGCGTTTTCCCCGCCGATCACCAGCGTTTTAATTCCGAAATACTCCCTCGAGAATTGAATAAACGCGTTGATCAGTACGTCGACGCACAGCTCGTCCGCGCTTCCTAAATCGAACCAAGCCCGGGCCCACTTGCCTTTGTACTCCGGGCCGCCCATGGCGTGGAACACGCAGGACGGGACGTCGCTTTCGCCGTTCGCGAGCTCCATGTCGTACGTCATGTGCGACACTTCGTAGAAGTTTTGCTGATACGATTAACGCCGAAAGTGTCAGTCTCTCGGGCCATGTGTATGAGGGATTGGAAAGTCAGGATCGGGCCGATCAGGGAGGCGGTGTGTGTTTAGTGGGAAAGCCCCGCACCTGGACTTGCTGATTTTCCGAGTTGAACCCGCCCAACTTCCCTAACACGAACCAGGCTTTAAAAACCTCGTCGATGAGTGGTTCTTCTTGTTCAACAATTGCGTTGTGGCTCTCGACCCATATCCACAGGTTGTTCGACCGAAACTCGTTGAACTTGACCAACATCGGTACCGTGCTGCCTTCCCTTTCCTTGTAGATGGTTTCCTTCCGCGTCGCGAATCGCGTGCGGATGCGATTCTCTACCTCGTTTGGGTCCTTCCCTGCGCCATCCAACAACTTCGCGATGTCCGGGTCCCACTCCGCGGACTCTTCCAGGATCTGCATCCACTTTAACGGCATGTCGGGGTCGTCATTACGGGTGGAAGGGGTTTCAGACGGTTCAGGTGAGGAACCGGTGGACGAGGTCTTGTCAATCTCCTTGTCGGAAGTGTCGTCCGACGTCGCGCACATTCGAGCCACGTCAGATGCTTCGCGGCGGCGGTTTCGGTTTTGGTAAACTCGGGTGACGCGGTTGTGGTTCTTCGCTGTTGTTAAACCATTGTTCCGAGGTTTTGGGGTGGAGGTAGGGCACCGCGACACGTGCGGTGTGTGCGCCTGCGTGGCACGCGTGGGCGCGTACATGGCGGCGAAGGGGGGTGTGGGGCGGCAGTGTGTTCGTCACGTGGAGTGCGTGATGAGGATACAAAAATCGGAAAAAAAATCGAGGGGTTCGAAGTTTTTCCCGACAGCTTCTCGGTTTTGACGAAACCGCGGGGCCGCCCGATCCAACGTCCCCATATCACGCGCACACCTCGGTGTACGTTTTGATATTCAAAGCTCTACCACACACTACATACCTCTCTACCTTACCCTCTCCCCCCCCCACACGACTCGAACGAGCCGTTAGCTAGTTATATACTTAGTGCTGCGCCGAGAGGATGGACAGCGCCATGCTCCGCCGAAGCGACGAAAACCGTGCGGTGACTCCGGGCAAGGCCATGCGCGCGGTACGTGTCCCCCCGTCTCGTTTCCCTTCCCGCGTTTCCACTCCCACGTGTTTGTTGCCAACAAGCATCGCCCATAGGATCGCGAGTTCCGACGTCGCGCCGTCCGCGCACGAGACAGACCCGGCGCACAAGAGGTTTCGGGAAATCGTGGGATTGACGCGTTCGTGACTTCCGCGACGCGGTTGCCATTGTGCTGACCACCCAATTGACTTCCCTCCCTCCCCACCGCAGGTTGACCGGTTCATCCCCAGCCGCAGCGCCTTGGACCTTGACATCGCGCACTACAACCTGGTCAAGGAAAACACATCAGGCGCGGATGTCGACCTCGCGAGCGAAGTGGCGTCGCCTTCAAAGGTACGAAGGATTGGGTTTGGCGATCGGAAGTCCCCCTTTGGCGTTTACGGATGGTTTTTGGCCTGAATCGAGATTCGACGCGTGCCAATCGAACTTCCGACGAAGATCGGAAACGGGACCTCGCACTGCACCGCGCACGTTCCAAACGCCAAAAACGCACGTTCCCAAACCCGTCAGATGCCCTGAACCCCAACCCTTAACCTCTTTCTTGCCCTGAACCCTAACCCTAAAAACCCAGGAGGAATACAAGAAGCAGCTTGCGTGCGCGTTTTTGTCCGGCGCGGGCGAAAACGCGGGTTCTTCCGGAAGCGCGGCGCGTAACAAGATTTTGGCGTTTAAATCCAAAGCCCCCGTACCTTCCGCCGGGAACGAAAACGCGTCCAGGGGGGTGTACACCTCCAACGACGCTGGGTCGGTGAAAACCAAGAAGATGTTCCGTCACGTGCCGAGCGCGCCTGAACGGATTCTGGACGCCCCCGAGCTGATTGACGACTACTACCTCAACCTCATTGACTGGGGCTCCTCAAACCAAGTCGCCGTGGCACTGGGCGGCGTGGTGTACCTGTGGAACGCCGAGAGCGGCGACATCACGCAGCTCATGCAGACGTCCGCGGACAACACGGATGACTACGTCACCTCCGTGCAGTGGGGCGCGGATGGGAAGCACATCGCGGTTGGCACGAACGCGGCGGAGGTGCAAATCTGGGACGTCGCGCGCTTGAAACAAGTGCGTACGCTTCGCGGGCACACCGCGCGGGTCGGGGCGCTTGCGTGGAACGGCACCAGCCTGGCCACCGGCTCCAGGGACAACAACATCATGATGCACGACGTGCGCATCCGCGAGCACTGCACGTCCACCCTGACGTCGCACTCGCAGGAAGTTTGCGGGTTGAAGTGGTCCCCCAGCGGAACGCAGCTGGCGAGTGGTGGCAACGACAACTTGCTTCACATCTGGGACCACGCGTCAATCGGCAACGGCACGCATTTGCACCGCCTGGATGCGCACCAGGCCGCGGTCAAGGCGTTGGCGTGGTGTCCGTTTCAGTCCAACTTGCTTGCGTCCGGCGGCGGTACCGCGGATCGGTGCATCAAGTTCTGGAACACCACCACCGGCGCCATGCTCAACTCCATCGACACGCACTCGCAGGTGTGCGCGCTGCAGTGGAACACGCACGAGCGCGAGATTCTGTCGTCGCACGGGTACTCCCAAAACCAGCTGTGCCTGTGGAAGTACCCCACCATGCAGAAGATGGCGGAGTTCACCGGGCACAGCGCCAGGGTGCTGCACATGGCGCAGTCCCCCGACGGAAACACCGTGGTGAGCGCGGCGGCGGACGAAACCCTGCGGTTCTGGAAGTGCTTTTCGGATGAAAACGCGTCGAGCAAAACGAAAAAGCTCAAGGAAAACGCGGACGCAAGCGTGTTGCGCCGGTTCGCGTTTCGGTGATTTACTCTGACCCTTATTTTCTTAGCACCCATTTTTAGCCGCTGCGCGTTAGCACGTCGCACGCCATCGGTGGTTTTTCCCGGATCGATCACGTCGCGTCTCGTGTTTCCGGTGTCTAAAGACACCCCTACTGTACTGAAAGAAACAATCGAATCAAGCATCAATCAAGCCGAAGCAAACATAAAAACAGACCGAGAGGTTTCAAAGCTGGTCAGGTCTTATTTCTCCTGGCGTGGTGAATTAGTCATAGCGCGGTGATTTAGCAAAGGAGCGTAGCGGTCATAATCCTCGCGTGGTCACAGCATTGGAGAATCGTAGCACTGTAGCATCACGGCGTACTCAAGATAAATATACCTAAACGTTGTCAGCAATACTCATTGTTCCTCTTGTTTACGGGCCGTCTTTTTCAAGTCACGCCTGCGTTGTTGTTTACAAGTCACCCCTACCTTTCTCTCCCATGAGTTTGATTATTGTATCCATTTTGCTTTCCAACGCGGCGAGTCGCTTGTTGACGTCGCCGGTTTCTTTTTCGCCGGCCAACGAATTCGCGCCCGTTTCTCTCGCCGGCCTCGCCTCAACAGGGACGTGCCCCCGCGTTTCCCCCCCCGAAGGCGACAAGTCCCTCCCGTCCATCGCCGTGAGCTGGCGGAATATATCCTCCACGTTGTGTTGCACGTTCGCGAGTTTGGTGAACATCTTTGGAATCGTGGCGACCGCGCTGTGGTTCTCCACCCGGTCCACGACCAGCGTTTTCCACCCGCGCGTAAACACCACCCTGCGCGTCGCGCCGTTGTACCGCGTGCTCGAGGTTCGTAAAACCGGCTGCGCGTTGTCCGCGTTGCCCCCCCCGTCACCCTGGCATCCATCATCGCTCTCCGCCAACTCCGTGCCTAAAATGAACTCGTCCGGATCGAGGCCGAACTCGCGCGCGCAGTACTCGACAATTTCCCGGGCCACGCGGTTGCGGCGCATGCGCTCAAACGCGATTATGGCGAGTTTGGCTTTGAACTCGAATGACAGTTGACAAAGCTCGGTCATGTGTTGCAGGTGTAGGGTCATCATCGTGCTCGACCGCGTGGTGACGATGGTTTCTAAACGGGACGGGTGCCCCAACACCGCAGCCTCACCGAAAAAGCTCCCCCGGCCCAGCTCGACGCACGAATCTGCGAGGGCCATGAAATCTTCTTGGCTCGCCTGGCCGACTATTTCCCGTAAAAGCAGCGCCACCGAGCCTTTCGTGATGAAGTACATCTTCGTGCCTAACTCGCCTTGGCAGTACACGTTCTGGAACTGCGGGAACGAAATCGGGGACATGCGCAGGCTCACTTCGGTCATGAACTGCGACGAGCACCCGGTGAATATCGCCACCGGGGTTAGCGAGTCGTGATACAGGTTGTCGAAGATGTCTTTCCGAAGCTGCGCGGGCAGGTCGCTCAGCACGGACGCTTCGTCGAACTGGTTCATGTTCTGCCACCGGTAAAACGTGATGACTCTTTTCGCCACCCCAGTCGGGAGCTGGTTACTTTTTAAATACGCCAAGACGTATTGTAACCTTTCGTGGAATCGCCGCGCGCTTGAATCCGGGTTCATCGCCGCTAGGACGTTGGTCATGATCCAGGACACGAGCACGACCCCAATCAACATCGTGAACAGCGCCAGAGTTTGCGTGTACGGATTCTCCGCGGGAATATCCCCGTACCCAACGCTTGTTATGCTCTGCACCGCCCAGTACACGGAAAGCAACCACCGCGTGCTCTTGTCGCTCACCTGCTGCACTTCCCAGTTGTGCATCATGCCGAACAAACACCCGACCCAGTGCGAAATCAGTATGACCAGTAGAATAACGCGTCCCACCGAGATGAAGGAGTGGTCTGCGAATGGGAAAGAAAAGTGGTTAACGTCGCGAGTCTCTCGAGCGTGGGTTCGTCACAGCCGCGAGTACGCCGGTAAATGTTACTACTCTTCCTTTAAGTCCTTTAAACAGTGTGTCGCGGATTTGGGAAAGCCCCAACACGTACAGTAAATCAGCGTGTTCTGGTACCGGTTCAGTAGCCTCGAGACCCGGAACAACCGCAACAGCTTTAGTAACCGGAAAACCCGCAACAGCTTGAACAGCTTCAGGGCGTTGCTGTTCACGGACACGTTTTGTTCGTTTTGGCAGCCGTTCAAGGCGAAGGAACATGCGAGGTCGCCTGTCACTGCCCGCATCGCCAAGTCGACCGGCGCGCACGCCACGACGTCGATGAGGAACCACGTTTTTAAGTAATTGATCGCAATTTCGGATGGGTCGCTTACGATAAATAAAAGAAAGTGTCAGTCTTGAGTGTACAAGTAGCCTGTATGGGCAAACAGTGCACTTGTGATGTATGTAGTTGCTGCCAGTACTGGTAAATGTTACGAGTAGTGCACTCAAAGAGGGGCATCAAACAGTCGGCGGGATTTGGGAAAGCCCCGACACGTACCTGACCAACACCGTGGTGGTTTCGGTGTCGTACCAGAACCCGGTCGCGAAGTTGAGAAAAACGTCCACGATGAAATAAATATCCACCAGGAACTCGAACCAGAACTCGATGCCGTACGCGGGGTGGTCGAAACCCACCCGGTATGGCGTGACCCACGCCAGGTAGAACAAAACGAGAACTTGTGTGATGTCCCACCCGCTTCGAAACTTACCATCCGGGTTGATGAACAACAAGCGCGTCACCGGTGGGACCGCGTTGTCGTCGCGCGAGGTACCGAAACTCGATGACATGTCCAACTCCACGCCGTAGTGCTTACTGTTTAGTGAGTCGGCTTGTACCTTGCCCACGATTTTGACCTTCGCCCTGACCGCTTCCCAACGCTCGTGCGGGGTGGGCTCGTGTTGGGGAGGTGTTTTCGTTTTCTTGGAACCCGCGCTCGCGTTGGATTTGCGCATTCGCATTTTGGGACGTGCACCAACGTCACCAAGCACGTCGTCCTCCATCGCCGGGTCGTCGTGTCGATGCCTCAGCTCGGTTTCGGACGTATCATCACTCCCCGTGGTGTTGTCCCACAAACTAACCTCGCCGTCCGTGCTTTTGCGCCCCGATCGCGGCGACGCGCCGCTTTCAAGCGACCCACCGCCGTACCCACCGCGCGAGCGAGCGCGTTCCACACGGGCCTCGCCGGTGCCTCGTAAACTGGCTTTCGTCCGGCCGGGTTGTACCGCCTCCGACCCTGTGGTGAACGCGGTCCCGTCGGCCATGCCGGGCAAACGCGGCGCCGAGATCGGCGGGGGAGGCAACATCGTCACGCCGCCCGGGGACCCGAAGTCGTTAGGGGCGAGGCACCCCGGATTCAACCTCTTTATGTCACCCACGAATTATTTTTCCCGACGGCGCGGTCGACCGTCACAACACGGCGCTCACGCCTCACCGAACCGCGCGCTGCTAACCCCCGGCGGGTGCGCGGAACACGCGACTACTCGCGACGGGCGCGTTCGGGCCTGGCGCCGCGAAGAGCTATGACGCCGCCACCCAACTTCCACCGGCCGGTGTTCGTTGTCAACGTTCAAAAACGGATATCCCCTACTGTATGAGTCACAACGCAAACGACGAGCCGAAATAATCCTCTGACGACACGAAAAACGAGTAAAAAAAAAGACATCGTCAGTCGCGCGGGCGCGCGCGAACGGATGCGATCCTCCGTCTGTGTTGCCTCGTCCTGCGCCGCGCGCGCGTTCGCGTCGTCGGTTGAGATTCCCACGCTTCGCGCGCCGTCTCTGGCGACGTGGAGGGCCTTCCGCGAAGCATCCCCCGAGTCCCCGGTTCTCGTGAAAGATTCGTTACGTCACTGGCAACTTCGCAGATGGACCCCAGCGAAACTGCGGGTGCTGGACATCCAGGTACCCCTGGAGATGTCCAAGGGCGGCGGGGATTACCGCGATGTGTTCCGTTTGGACGACACCGATCAGGCTGGTGTGACGCACGTGGCGAGGGAATCCGGAACGAGGGCGTTCGTCGCGGGTCACGTTGTTTCTCTTCGATCTTTTTGTGACACGTTTCTCATGCCTGGCTCTAAAACGTACGACACGAGCGCGTACCTCGCGCAGTACGACTTGGTTTCCGCAGTCCCAGAGCTGGCAAGGGACTGCGGCCCCCCACCGCCGTTCCTGGAAAACAAAAAACACACCAGAAACACGTGGCTAGGGCCGGGCGGGACGGTCACGCCGCTGCACCGCGATCCGAGTCATAATTTCTTTTGTCAAGGTACGGAGACAGGTAGACTGCACTACACACATCACAAGTGCACTGTTTACTGCCCCTGGTCGACTACAGTACTAGTAACGTTTACCAGTGCTGGTAACTGTTACGAACCTATACCTCGAGTTACGAACATGGCCTTACAAGGCTGACACTTTTTTTTAACACTCTCAAGCCTGGGGAACGAAGCGTTTGTTGCTGTACCCCAGACGCGAAACGCGCGACACCATGCGCGCGTTTCCAAACACCAACGGTTTCCTGCGAAACACCTCCATGGTGGACCCCGAGTGCGCACATTCGCTGGCGCAGAACCCCGCGTTTTTCGAAATGGCAAAGCAACGAGGACTCCGCGTGGACCTGACCCCCGGCGACGCGCTGTTTCTGCCAAAGGGAACGTGGCACCACGCGCGGTCCACCTCGCCGAGCCTCTCCATGAGCTACTGGTGGGAAGAACGGGAGGGTGACGAGTCGCGGGCGATGACACCACGGAGTTTCACGGGCGTTACGGACGCTAATAAATAGCCATCGAAAAATAGCATCACGAACTCGAATAGAAATAGGCACTCCCGTTCCCTCACGGCTGCGGCCTGGCTTGTACGATCCACACCCGGCCGTTTTCGGTCACGCACCCCTCGATGTCCTGGTGTTGCGGTTCGTTGTTGTTCCCTGCGCCGCGCACGCCGCCCTCGTTGCGTCCCAGTTTCTGTTCAATCAAATCACCGGCGTTGACTAGCTCCCTCGCCAGGGACGCGCGCCGCGGCTCGTCCGTGGTCATCCAGTGCGACCCCGAATTCACGGGCCGGCTCACCAGCTCGCCGTTCCCCGTGGCGCTCGGCACCAGGGCGCTCGAGAACGACGCCACCGCGTCGAGCCTGTGTTCGCCGGGCACCGCGCGGTTCATGGACATGCGCCACGGCGTACCGCGCACCGCGCCCGAAGCCAGGGTCTCGCCGTGCCCGAGCGCGAGCTCGGCGTACGCCACGGTGCTGTCGTTGCTCATCGGGTGCTTGGTCATCAGGATGAATGACACTTCCGGGACGAGCATTTGCTGCACCAAGACGGCCATGGCGGCGTCCTTCTGGCCAACCCCCGCAGCGGCCCGGCTGCCCACCGCGCGCGTGGTGAACAGCGACGCCCAGACCTCCGCCACGGCGGCGCCCAGCACGTTCGGGTCGTGTGGGTTCACGTTCGAAACAGAGTCGTACAGCCCAGCTGCGGATAACCCCGCGAGGTCCTCCGCGTTGCCCGTCGATCGAACCATCACCACGCCCCTGTCGTTGTCGAACAAGTTGCCGAGTTGGGACAGGATTTCACCCGAAGGCCGCAACGACCGCGCCAGTTCCTGGAGCTCGTCGCACAGCCGTGCCGCGCGCCCCGGGTCACCAGCGCACAACTCCAGGGCGTCCACCAGGGAAGACAAACGGCCGTCCGCGCCGACCGCGCGAGCCGCGGCCTCCATAGACCCGAACGGAAGCACGGCGCCGGCGGGCGCGGCGAAGCCGCAACGCGGGTCGCTCGCCATCGCGGCAAGCTGCGCGCACGCGGTGCCTTTCGACCCGGCGACCGCCACCGCGCTCGCCCACTCCGCGTTCCCCAGTGTGACCAGGTCTATGACCTGGCCCGCGGCGCTGCGGTCCGCGACGAGCGCTTGCGCGGGCGCGCGCGATTGCTTTGAATCGCCGCCGCCCGCTTGCGCCGTGACGTCGCACTTGTTCAGGGAGATGTTCCCACCGGGTTGCGCCACGAAGTGCACGCCCCCGTCGCGGAGCGACCGCGCGTGGTTCACGAGCGCCGGGTCCTCGATCGCGACCAGCGGGCACTTCGCCTGCCTGGATCTCAGTGCCAGGTGCGACAAGTGCGGCAGGGCGTGACACAGCAGGATACCGGCCACCCCAGGGCCGCACGAATCAACCTCTTCGTCGCCGTTCGCGTGGGTCACCAACACCACCGCCGGGTTCGCGGAGGTCAGGCTTTGAATAACCGGATCCGTGGGAAGCAAACGCTCGACGCACACCAACCGAACCCCGCGAACCTCCCCAGCCACGATGCAGTCCCACCCCGCCTCCCCCGTCGCCGCCCTCGCCGCGCGCAACAAATGCGAACTCAGCTTCGCGGCTTGGAAAACCACGCTCGCGCGAATCTGCCCTTCCGTGAAAACCTCCACGACGTGCTTGTCGATGCCTGATTGTGAAGAAAAGTGTCAGTCGTGTATATCGCGATGTATGGACAACAGTCACCAGCTTCGGTAAAACAGTGTGCCTGGATTTGGGAAAGGCCCAAGGCCGTACCTAGCGCGTTGCCAAGCGCGCTGGCTCTGCCGTCGAAAAGATCGGCAAGCATGGCGCAGTGGTCCTCTGAGGCCCGACGCGCGCGCTCCGCAACCGCCCGTGACCGCAACGCGCCGTTCTCGCCGCCGGGAGGCATGCCGTTGTCCGCGACCGCGAGTTCGGTGGCTTCCAACGCGACCCTCGCAAACTCTTCCCCGCCGCCGCCGCCCGCCGAGAGCGCCACGGCGTCCGCGGCTTGTCCCAGGAACAGTAGGGCGCTTTTCTGCTCCTGCGCGCTCATCTCGGTTCGCGGCGGGTCTGTCTCCGCCCCTAGCGCGTTGATACCCCGCGACAGCAACACGAAGGCGTACTCCTCGAGGCCGATTTCGGCGAGGCGCCACTGCTGGCGCATGTCGGGCGATGCGCTTTGCAGGCCGCCGTTGGTGAGCTCCCAGTCAAAGACTTTGCGCGCGTTCGAAAGCGCGCCGAGTGCGTGTTCAACCGCGTGTAACAGCTCGGACCCGGTACCGGTGGTGATGCCGTCACAAATTTGTTTCGCGGCCGAAAACGCGTCCGCCGCGTCGCGAACCGACGGCGGCGCGTCTCCGTTTTCCCGCAAAAGCTTATCGATTCGGTCCGTCACCGTGCTCGCGTTGAAGAAATCTTTCAGCTCCTTGTGGAAAATCCGAAACTCCTCCACGAACGCGGCAGGGTAGTCCGTACCAGGCGCGGTTAACTTAGCAAGCATCTTCTCCGTCGCGACCAAGTCCTCGGGCCCGGCGCACCGGTGCAGTTTGTTTTGAATCGTGTGCTTGATTTCTTGGCGCACCTGAGAGTGGTAAAACATTTGGTCAGTCTTGAGTGTACAAGTAGCCTGTATATCGCGATGTATTGGACGATGTATGGACAACAGTCACCGTAATCGGTCTGAACAGTCACCAGCTTCGGTAAAACAGTGCACTTGTGATGTATGAAGTACACAGTAAATAGTCATACAGGGGCTTGAAACAGTGTGCCGCCTGATTTGGGAACTAAAACACGCGCACCTCCCTGCACCGGCCGTTGTCGTCGCCCTTTCCGTGCGCGATGTCCCGGATTCGCGTCAACGGCACGCTTTGCGTGAACTCCGCGGTGAACGCGGGGAGCCGCGGGTGCAGCCGTCGGATCAACGCCCGGGTTTCCTCCGCGTACCGCCCGCCCGTTCGCGTCGCCGCGTTCTTGCAGGGTGAAAAAGAAGTAACGTGTCAGTCTCGGGGGCCATGTGTATATCCGGGATTGGTATGAGGGATTGGGAAGGGTATACTGTACTCCATAGTATGAGTAAACAGTCCGAGGAAATAGTCTCTTCTGGTCGTAATAGTCCCTTCTGGTGCGAGTATGGGCAACCAGGCAGGCGGTGTGTGTTCAATGGGAAAGTTCCGTACCTCCACGTTCTCGATGTGCTGGTAGATTCGCGACGCGGTTTCCGCGTGGTGGTTGGGGCGGTAATGCCCGCCGTCCTCCGCGCACGCCACCGCCCCGACCCCCACCCAGAACAGATAAACCGCGCTGTACCCTAGGGCGTCGAAATCGGCGCCGCCCCCGGAATCGCCGCACAAAACCTCCTCCAGCTTCTGAAGCTTTTGACGATACGACGCGCTGTCCCGATCGTTCTCCACGATTCGCCGCGCCGCGTCCGGAAGCCCGTCCGTGTTCCACCGGTTGTGACGGTCGCCTTTGCCTCCTTTGTGGTCCTTCAACTCAACGTCCGCGCCAGCCCACGTGCTGAGCAGCGCCATGTGGTCACCAACCGCAACCGGTTCAGACGGGTGGGGAGATTTTTGGGGTTCCTGGTGATGACGCTCCTGGTGATGGTGTTGTTCGTGGTGGTGCTCCTGGTGGTGGTGCTGTTCCTGGCGCTGTTCCTGGCGCTGTTGCGGTTGCCCATCAGGCGGCCCCATCGCCCGCACCAAATCCAGCGCGGGCGACACGTCGATAAACACGTCCCCGCCGTCCGTCTCACGTAGCCACTCTTGGCAGTTCTCCGTGCGTATCAACATCACCATGCACGTCGCGCCCGCCGCGTTTGGCGCAAACTCCACCACCCTCGCGCCGTTTTCAAGCGCGCTTTCGCACGACTGCGCATCAGGCGCCCTGCTGCCCGGTGGTACCGATTGCAACTCCGTCTGAGGGGACATCCAGCTCCCGCCCCTTCTGTCGCTAACCCCCCAGTGCAGCAAAAGGGGCTGGCCATCCGCGGCGCCGCCCGCGCGGCACTCGATCCGGACGCTGGGCGGCCACGTCGCCATGACGGACACGGAACACGTGCCCGTGGACGACCCCGACTCGGTGGTCAAAGCAATCGTGTGCGACGCGACAACCGCGCCGCTCGCGGATACCGGCGCCGGCGCGGTAGCGACCGGCGTGGGCGTGTGCGCGGTGTACGCGGGCGTGGAGGGCGGGGGAGGCGTGTACCCGTGATCCGTCGCCGCGCTGGACGACGCGCCGTCCCAACCGCCGCCGCCGCCGCCGAGAGGGTTCGCGAACGCCGCGGGGACGACGAACCCCGCGGGCGGTGCCATCGTGGCGGCCATCGTCGCGGTTTGGGGCATCCCGGGCAACACGTCTTCCCCTCTCGCCGCGGCGGCGCGCGCCGGGGTGAAGTTCCTGAATGGATTCTGGGTGTCGTTGACGAAGCGTTCGTACGCGCTTCGCGTGGCGTCCCGTGTTTCCGCCATCTTTTTTTCGTACGCCGCCTGTTTCTCAGCCGCGACGCGCCGTCGTTCCGCGGACGCGGCTTCATCCGCGGCGTTTTCGCGTTGTGATTCCGCCGCCGCCGCGGCAAAGGCGGCTTTGTTCGCGGCGTCGCCGGCGCGTTCGCGGTTTCTCGACTCCGCCGCGTCGTTTGCCAGACGGTCCACCCGTCTCAACTCCTCCTCACGCGTACGCGCCGCCTCCGCGTTCGCCACGGCGGTCTCGCGCGTCGCCGACTCCGCCATCGCGCGCAAACGAGTCTGCTGCGTAAACGCCTGTGATTGCGGGGGGAAAGTGTCAGGTCAGGTCAGAGTCTTTTATATATAGTGCGCAAACAGTCTGGAAGCATCATCATCACACAACGCGCAAACAGTCGTGAAAGCGCAACCATCCTCCACGAAAAAGAAAAAGAATCAATGGAACGTACCTGGTCCTTCGCCGCCTGCGTGGCTCGGAGAGCGGTGGACGCGGACAGCGCGCTGTTCAAAAAAAAAGCCGACCCGCCGTGGTCGTAGTAGCACTGTTTTTCCGCGTCAAACAGCACGAACGCAAGGCCGTGACCGGGTCGACTCGGCAGGGGGATCTCGATTGTTCCGCTCTGAGGGTCAATAGGGGACTGCACCGCCGCCCCGGATGCCCACGTGCTTACTCGCCGCGACCCGCGCGGCATGAGTTCGGCGGGAGGGCACTCCCACGCGTCGGGGCTTATTCCTCCACCCTCGTCCTCCGAGCCCAAACCCCAGTGCACGTAGATATCACCAGGCATGTGCGCGTGCACGACGCACACCAGGGCGTTATCCGCGGCGTCTGTTGAGACGTCCGCGCGGACCGAAACCGCGACGTACGCGCCAACCGCGACGCGGTCCAGGTTCACCACGAACGCCTCCTCAGTGTGCGTCAAATCGGGCGATATGGCGTCGCCGTTGCCGTACCCGGCGCCTCTTTGAACACGCCTGCACTGCACAGCGAACCCCGATGCTGACTTTACGCAGGCGGTTCGATTGGCGAATGCGGCGCGCGACGTCACAGGCGTCAACGACCGCGCGGGAGTCATGTTCGCGAGCAAGGCCGTCCTGCGGTGACAAAACCCGACCGCGACGACGCCTTCGCGGGCGAAGGAGCGCGCGCGAAGGTCTGATGCGTGGGTAAAGGAGGCGTCTTCAGCAAGCAACGAAAAGTGCAGCAGGGTTTTTGCCCTTTTCAAATGCTGGATATTTTTGGACTAAAAAACCCCCAGTGGGACAACTAACTGTGAATTTAGGCGGAACATTTTCGTTTTTCATCGGCGTTGCAATTAGATTTGTAGAAATTTCATCTAACTCACGTTTAAAAAAAAAAAACTGATCAGCCAGTCAGCTGCGCATCTCGCTTGCGATCGCTCCAGATAGAAAAACGCCACGTCATCTGCATGCCCGTTCTGCGATCGCCCCTTCCCTCGGCCGCCCCTCGCTACCCCCCCACACACGCACGCACCGACCGCACTGCGCATATCGTAACGTTCGCGTTCGCATCGCACGTCGCAGGTTTCCACGGATCGAAGGGTACGACCGCGCCGCTGTCTGACCGTAATTGCCTCCGACACCGGAACGCGCAAGTGTTTCGACGATCGGCATCATGGCAGCATCTTCCATCGTCGCGTCCACCATGGTCATCGCCAACGTGTCTTCCCTTCGCGCCTCCGCGCGCGCCCCCAAGGCCGCCGCGGTGACCTCCAAGCCCCGAACCTCGGTGGTCGTGGCCGCCGCCGCGGATTCCGATCGGAAGCGGGCGTCCCGACGAACAATCGTCGCGTCAATCGTCGCCGCCCCCATCTTGTTCAAGGCGAGCCTGGCGCGCGCAGAGTCGGACGACGAGGAGGATTCGGTGTTTGAGGCGCCTGTGGCTGAACAGGAAGCCCCGGTTGAGGAAGAGGTAGTCGCGCCAGCGTCAACCCCCGTTCCTCAGGGCAACGACGACCCCCTCGCCGCGTACAACGCGGCGACGAAAACGGGGGGCAACTCGTCCACAGCGAAAGCCGTGGTTGCGAAATCCAAGCCGAAGGAGTCCAAGGAATCCGGCGGCCCCGGCATCGGCGGCGCGCTCGGTGTCCTCGCGCTCGCGGGCGCCGGTTTCGCCGCGTTCAAAGCCGCGTCCGGCGGTGGCGGCGACGACGACGAGGACGAGGGCGTGGAGTACGTCGAGGAGGTTGAGACGAAGACGGAAAAGGTCGAGGAGTATTACGAAGACGTTGACGAAGACGGCGCGCCTAAAAACGACTTCGCCGCTATGGCCGCCGCCGCCGCCGCCGCCGCGGCCGCGAAGCGTGATGAAGCTGCTGAGATGTTCGCCGAACGAAAAGCCGCTGCTGCTGAAGCCAAAGCCGCGAAAGCCACGGCTTCGGCGACGAAAATCATGACGAGACCGAGCGAAGGCACGCAGTTTTCGTTCAGGGAAAAAGAAGACGTGATCCCCGCGTTCAGCACGCGAACGGTTCGCATGCCGTCCCGCGAGCAAAACGGTGGCGACCCCGATTCCCTGCTTCCGAGGGGCTTCCCCACGATTGACGACCTCGCGGAGTGCGAAACTTCCGAGGAAAAAGAAGAGATTTGCGACAAGGCGGATCTTTTAGTGGAGCGCCTCGAGGCAAAGGCGGATTCGGCGGAGCAGTTCGTGGACGGGCCCATCGTGGGTTTCTTCGGTTTTCTGAAACCCAACGCCGAGAGAAACGCGGAGAAGGCGCGCGCGGTGGCGGATGCCGCGGCGGACGCTGCGGCGCAGCTGCGAAAAGCCGCGACTGGCGGAGGCAACGGCGCGCTCATCGCGGGCGCCGTCATCGTCGCCGCCGGCGCCGCGCTTCTTTTGCTGGTCGGCGGCGACGGCACGCCGAGCGAAACCCCCGCCGCGCCCAGCGCGCCCAGAGCCACTTCGTCAAGAACCACCGGCGCCTCGAAACGAGACGCCCTGTACTCCGCCCCATCCGTGGAAGCGACAAAAGGTTTGTACGGCGTGGAAGCTGCTGATTTGGTGGCGAAGGTGAAGTCGGGTGAAGGCGACGCCCTCGCCGCGTACGAAGCGCTGCAGCGCAAGTAAGAAAGAGGGCGTTCCTGAGTGACTTACGTGAGACGGGTAGCGAAGATACCCGTACTAATCAATATTATTATGAAGCCTATGATATTACCGTACGTCTCCTTCATTTCCAATACCTCACGTTTGCGACAATTGCTTCGGCGAGGCCGTCTGGTTTCAGAAACTCGCGTTTGTCCACGGCGCCGGCGTTTCCGCCTGAAACGATCACCGGCCACACCGCGTCGATGACGTTTCGTATTTGACGCGCCGCGGCGACGTCCGTGAGCAACCTGGTGTACGAGTCACGGCCGTACGTGGTGCTGCTTCGCGGTTTTTGCCGATGCAGCAACTCGCCGCGTTCGCTGAATTCCCGCTCGTGACGCGACGTCTTGACGAGCGCCCGCGTGACTTCTTCTTTGTCCAAGCTCCCACTAGCGTTGGTGTCCCAGAACGCGAACCACTCGGAAGGAAACTTCGCCAGCTCTGGGGGGTCCTCCCTGGAGCTGAACGAAGTCCAGGACTCGTGATTCAAATGAGAAGTACTCGCAGCGGCGTTTGTGGCGTTTGCAAAACTACAAACGCCGTCGCTACTTTCGTCGTCGTCAACGTTCCTTTTCGGGAACTTCCGTATGACGTACTCCAGCAACCCGCCTGGTGCGATCAATTCTTTTTTCTCGATGAAACCGTCTCCGTCCGGGTCCCACCGGTCGAAGAGTGATTTTTTGGCATCTCCCGAACTTCGTCGCGTAAGGTGGCGCTCGATCGCGCGCCAGTCGCACGGAATCTGCGCCCGCAGCACTTCCAGGACTTCGTTTGGCGAGAGCCGCCCGTCCCCGTTCGCGTCCACTGCTTCGAACCACCTCTCCGGGTCTGTTGCCGGGTCAGGCACGGGTAACACGTCGTCGAAGTGGGCTCTGCACACGGGACAAGCGGTGAATTTTTTTGATTGCAGACACCGCGCGCACCGCAGGTGGAAAAAATGCGCGCACGACCGCTTTCGCGATGTTGACTTCCCATCTCTTGCCGTTGTCGTCAACACGAACACCGCTGATGGTGCGTCGCAAAGCGCTTCGAAACACACACTACACTCCGCGTGCTCCTCGAAGACGTGCCTTTGCTTTGTTGATTTTCCACACCAACGCGATTTCGCGAGCTTCCCAAGCGGGTTCCTTTCCGACTTCGAACCATGCTGCTGACGAGACGGGTGTGGCATTTCCGCTGGCAAAGATTTGCTTCTTTCGAGACCAACTGATGTGTGACGACGCAACTGCAACTCCGGTTCGTCCCTCTCAACGCCACGCCGCGCACTCGCCGACGACCGCGACGATTTCGACGACCCGAACAACCACGCCATCGCGGCGACGGTCAAACGCACCAAGCGCAAGCAGGTGCGTCTCGTTGTTAGCGCCTTCTCGTTTCCACGTCGACGGTCCATGTCGTCTTTTTCGGGCAGTTTTTGCTCTTGTTTTGAGAATGCACTTTTGCGTGACACATTATACTTGGATAAGGCATCGCCGCTCCCCGTCATTCCGCCAGGCGCCATGCGCACCGTGTTGTTTTCGCGAGCCCCCCTCCCCGCGAATGGGGCGGTCGCGCGTCACGGCACCGCGTCGACGTCCCGCGCGCGTGGCGGTTGGACCGTCGTCCCCAACGCCGGCGGTGATGATGCCACATCGGCCGAAATTTACATCGGCAAAGCCAGAGGCGTGTACACCGGCAAAGGCCGGTTCATAAAGGACGACCCGCGACGGTACGCCGGTAGAGACGACTGGTTCACCGGGGGATGGCCTGGGGGTGAGGTGGGACTGAAGCAAGGTTTAAATGTTGAAAACAGTGTCGCATCGCCCGGGTCGGGGATGGTACCTGTGGGGAACGTGAGGGGCGGCGGGAGGACGACACGTGAAATTCCCCGTGTTTCGGCAATGACGGACGCGTTCGGTGAAGGTCCGACGTCGGATTCGTCGTCGGAAACGGAGCAGGGTGCGTCGGGAGGTAATGCGCAAAACTCCACAACACCATCCTCCAAAGTCGCCTCGCTGAAGTTTCAAATCCTGAAAACGCTCGCAACGCTGGACCGAGGCGTTGCCGCCGACGATGGCGACCGCGAAGCCGTGCGAGAAATAGTGAAACAGCTCGAGTCCGTCGCGAGTAGCGACGCGAAAACGTTCGCCCCGACGGACGACATCCTGGAACGCGCCCTGGACGGTGAGTGGAGGCTGGCGTACTCCAGCACCTTCGCGGGCGAGCAAGTTGGCTCACAGGGGTTCACGGGGGCGCCCGGGGGGGGAACAACGTCGCTGGGGAGCGTTTACCAAAACTTGAGCCGGGAAACGAAAACGTGCGACAACGCGGTTTCTTTGGCGGGAAAGGCCGGGCCGTTCCCGGGAGTTTTTCGCGGAGTCGCGAGCTTGGGCCACACGTACAAAGTCACAGGCCGGACCATGCGAATCACGTTCACGGGTGTCACGGTCGAGTCTGAGACGTTCGGGCTTGGAAAAATTAAACTGCCGTCGCCGCTGGACGCGTTGCCGGACGAAGCGAGGGCGTTGTTAACCGGCGCGGGAGCGCAGAGCGGTGCGTTCGACACCACGTTCGTGGACACCGACTTGCGGATATCCCGAGGAGACCGGGGGGAAACGCGAGTGTTCGTGAGGTAGATAGACGGTGGTGACGTATTTAACGTTGATATAGTCTACGGGATGGCGATGTAGTACTAGTAAGATGCACGCCGTTAACTCGTTTCATACACGTATCGTCTCATACCGTCAGACCGTCTCATACTCATACATCGCGCGCCATCCACCGCAATCACCGCCGTTCCGCCGGGGTCAGGTCTAGGTTCCAAAACCCCGCCGGCGCCGGCGCCGGCGCCCACTTCGCTCTATGCCGTGACCAGTCGTTCATCCGGTTCGGCCCGGGGCAGTGCGCGCACGCTTCCCCGGGCTTTCCCTCCAGAACCGGTCGCCCGGTCGCGGTGTAGAACTTCTCGCATTGTTCGCACGCAAACGCCGGGAGCTTTTCCCGCGCAAACTTTTCGCGCACCACCTCGACTTTTTTGATTTCTTTTTCCTCTTCCTCGGAGGTTTCGTCCGGGTTCCGAGTTTCGCGAGTTGCGTCTGTGTTCCCACGGCCTGGCGGGGGCATCGCGTTAGTGTCGTCTAACTCGTGGAACTTCGATTTTGTTTTTTGTGCGCCGCCGATGGTGAAGAAATCGCGATCGGAAACGCCCCTAGGGTCGGCACGCGAGGTGAAGAAATCACCCCGTTTCTCCTCCGTTTGCTCGTTCTCGAACGCATCCGCGCGTCCGTGAGTCATATTTTTTTTTCTACCAGAAGGAACCACTTGAGTTGCCCCCCACAAACCGCGCTCGTCGAAACCGCCGGTCGTCGGTGCGTTTGCGTTTCCGGTGTCGATGTCGATACCGCGCCCCGACGGCGACGTGCCGCGTATCTTGCCGGTCGCGTTACCGGCCGGTAACCGATTGCGACGCCATCCCGGCATCGCGTTCGGGGCGTGGAACGTGTCCCCCCCGCGCGTCGCGTTTTGGTTCCGCGCGTCGCCGCGGCCGTCGAGGCGTTTGCGTTTCGGTTCCGTTGCCGTTTCCAAACCAAGAAGCTGGTCGCGACCGTTTCGTATGTCGCGGGTCGTGTTTGGAAACGCGTCCGTTCTGTTCGGCGTTTCTCCGTTTGCCGTTCCTTGATGTGCACCCCGAAACACACGCGCATTTGGTGCAAACGATGTTGCCGGGTGGTCTCTTGGGCGCTTCACAGGTCGGTTCGCCACGGGCGCCAGCGCCGGCGCCGGCAAAAGCGCGAGGGACGAATCCGCGAGTTTGTTTTCCCGTCGCGCCGCGTTTTCGTCGCCCCCGTCGCCGCGGCGCGTAACGTTGTTGTCATATCGCCTCGGCCCCTCCCACTCCTCGAACTGCGTGGCTTCCACGAACCCGTGTGCGTTGGCTTTTTTGGTAAGCCGCGCCAATCCCCGCTCCGCGTGGTCCATGCGTTTCCGGTACTTCACGCACGCGTCTTCCCAGACTTTACTTTCGGCGACGAGTTTTTGCATTTTCGTCTCGTCGTCGTCGTTTTTCTCGTCCAGTGCCGCGCGCAACCCGCGCGCCAACTCCGCCGCGTTCGCGTTCGTCTCCTTCGTCTCCCGGACCGTAACCTCCAAACATGCGTTACGTGTCTCTAAATCAACCACCCGCGCCTCCAGTGACGCCACGATTGACTCAACCGCAGCGCGCTCGGCGAGCAATTTGTCCCGTTCGCGGTGCCAGTGCGCGGACGCTGTGCTCATCGCGTCATCTAGCGCGCGCTCCAACAGCGGACGCGCCGCCGCGCGCGCGGAAACGAGCGTCGCATCGGCGTCCGCACCAGAGTCGTCGTCGCAACCGCGGTGAACACAACGCGGCGAGCCACTCATCGTGGGCGAAGCGTGCGCCGCGTTCTGGGCACCCCGCAATGTGGGCACCCTTTTAAAAACTTTAGACGAGGAAAGGACGACGACGAAAATCGATGCGCTCGATCTCTGCCACGCTTCCATTTTCGCGATCGCGAGATCGACCCATCCATCGATGGCTTCCGTCTTGGCCACTAGGGTTGGGGTTCGCGCGCCTTTCGCCGTCCGCGCGTCCACGTCGCGGCGCACCGTGGTCACGTCTACGCGCATGTCCAGTTCCGTGCGCGTGCAAATCGCGCCCACCGCGTTGCCCACGAGTTCGTCCCGTGTTACATTTTCTCGCACCGAGGCTGTGGCGTGCGCGGCGAGACACACGCCATGCGCTTCACCGGAAACGGCGGTATTCCGCGATGAAACAGAAACAAAGCCACACGGTACGACCACGGCTGCGGTGACCGCGGTTCTGTGCAATCTCGCAACCGCGTCCACCGCGTTCGCGGCCGAGATCGACAACGACGGCGTCCCCCCCCCCAACATCTTCACCACGATCGGGTTCACGTTAGCAGTGGCGCTGCTCGCGGTGATCACGGTTGGTGTGCTGTACCTTTCGTTAAGGGAAGCGCTGGACAAAGCCGAGGAACAAAGCGCACGTGAAGACGACGCCAGGGCGGACCGGGTGATAAAGGCGAACAACGGCAGGGTTCCCGGGCTCGGGCCGAGCGGCGGGAAGAAGATTAAAAAGAAAAAAACAACGCCGCTGAACGCGGCGGGTGATTTAGGACCGAACCGCCGCGAACGACGGCGTTTGGAACGATCAGAGGACGAGGATTGAGGGGGTGGGTATTAGGCATCACGTGTGCTGTTCGGCGGTTAGGCGTTATTCAGCATCCAAACAAGCGTTAAGGTTACGTTGTTGCGCGTTACGTATCGCGCGTCGAAAGAATCGTTCGTTAGTTTTACCAAACCAAACCCATCGCGCCCAACCGTCCGTACGGGGAGACGCGCCTGGATCGCGCGTTACGGTCCGGCGTTGTTTAGCGTCCAAACAAGCGTGGCAGGTTACGTCGTTGCGCGTTACCCACGGTATCGTCCAGTGGAAAGAAACTAGTAGTAGTCACAAACATCTATCGCCTAAACTGTCCGTACGGGGAGACGTATTTATCCCGCGCTTCGCGTCCCTCGCGGTGTTTCGCGGCGGGCGCCCGTATTCCACCCACGCCGCCAATTCCGCCGATGCCGATACCGCCCCCGACTCGGCCGCCGTAGGGTTTACCAACCACCCCCCCGCGCATCCCCCCAATCGCAGGTTCCCGACCGGTACCAGTCTCCCTCCCTTGCCCGACTCGGCCTGCGGGCGGGGCGCCCTGCGATTTGAACGAATGCCCGCCCACGCCGAGCGAAGAACCACCAAGGGAAATAGCCCCCGCGCTCAACACGGACGCGCCTGACACGGACGAAGGCGCGCCTCCGCCGTATTGACGCTCGTACGCGCGCGCGTTGCTCCGGTGGTGCGAGCTAGCTACGGAACCGCCGTGCCCGCTAACAGCAGCAGGCGCTCTACCGCTCACGGACGGGAGGTCTTTCGACGACGCGACGGCGGGCGCGCCGGCGCCCGCGGCGGCGGCGACGCGCGGGCGCCTGGTCGACGTGTTGGTGGTATTCGAGGACGCGACGCTCGGGGCGCCCGCGGCACCGGCCACATTGGCGCTCACTCGCTGATGCGACACGACCCGGTGAGGGTCACCTTTCGGGTCAAGCGTGGTATGCGCATTTACCCTGGACGTGTTTTCGTCCCCCCGTTTCAACTCAGCCGCGGCACCCGCGAACTCCGCTTCGCTCAACCCGCCGTTCTTCGGCCGCAGCTGCGCGTGTTTCCGCTTTTCCGCTTCCCTGATGTCCCTGAAGTACGGGTGCCTTAGCGCCTGCCTGGCGCTTAGCCGGTCATCAGGGTCGTACGCCAGCAGTTTACTGATCAAATCCACGCACTCGTTCGAGACGTGCGGAATCAGCTTTTCAATTCCGCTCCCCGTTTTCGGCGCAAAGTTGAAATCCATGTGCTGGCTCTTTTGTTTCATCCGTTGTAACAGCTCAGAGGGCGGCGTACCGATGATGGCGTGTATTTTACCAATCTGGTCCAGTTCGTTCGTGCCTGGAAACAGGGGGAAGAGGCTGACCATCTCGAAAAACACGCAACCCACCCCCCACATGTCCATCTTGTAGTTGTAATACCCGTCCGTGAGGAGGCACTCCGGTGCTCGGTACCACCGCGTGCTGATGTACTCCGTGTACGGCTGCTTCGAATAAACCCCCCGGCAGGATCCAAAATCGGCCAGTTTCAACACGTCGTCCGTGATCAAGATGTTCTCCGGTTTTATGTCGCGGTGGAAAATGCCGTTGCGGTGCATGTGATCCATTGACTTAATTAACTGGTACACGTACGTTTTTAACCGGTCGTCACTAACGTAGTGCCTTCGTCCTCGAATAAGCTCGTAGATGTTCATGTCCATCAGCTCGAACACCAGCGCGAGTCTACCCGTGGGCTGGTCATAAAGCACCTCGATTAGTTTCACCACGTTGGCGTGCGGGCTCAATCGCCGCAGCGCCTGGATTTCCCGTAAATTGTTCACCTGGTCGAGGGAATCGAAGTGGTTCTTCATGCACTTAATCGCGACGTACTTGCCATTCTTAATGCACTGCGCTTTCAGGACTTCGGAGAACGTGCCTTCGCCTTTCTTCGCGACGAGGCGGTACTCTTTTGGTGTGGAAAGAGACGGGAGGGAGCGAGGATGGGAACGGGGAGGGTTAGACTTTTACGTTTTTGGAATCGAAACACTTTCGTAAAACTCTGCCGGTAAGTGCCAAGGATGCGGACGCCCGTTTTGGGTCGCGGACGCAGTGACAAGACCGATGGGGGCGGTGGGGTGCGTAGGGTCGGCCCGGAAGCCCAAACCCTGCCCCATGGATCCACGCGCAGCACCCCATGCGTCGCCGCTGCGTGCCAAACGACCCAGAGAACCCAAGCCTCGCCCCGGCCGTCCGCCTTCGCGCGCGTCGCACGGCACCATGACCCAAAAAAGGCATTAAAGGCACATCCGCTGTCGCGAATGGAAAGCGGTGCCGTGACGTGACGTGCGCCGTGTTTCAGACCGTTGTCGAGTCGTCGACGCTGGTTTTCGACCGCAAAATCGGGACACCCCTAAGCCACGCCATGTGTGGGACAGCGCGCCTTGACAACGCAACGCACGATGCCTGGAAACAACCGGCGTGGCCGGTATCCGGCGCCCATGGCGACGCGACATGTAAAAAACTGGATGAATCGATTTGCCGGTAACGTACTGTGCATCTGGACAACCGCGGAGCCAAAGACCCGGGGTCACGCACTGCCGGGCGCGCCGGCGTCGTCCAAGCGGTCGCGCGTAGATCCTACGTCGCGCCGCGCGTGAATGTTTTCTCGCCGCGTGCGTGGGTGTGCTTCTCCGGCGGATCGAACCCCGTCAAACTCTTTTGCCTTTTATCGAACGCTTCCACGGTTTATCGAAGGCGAAAGTCTGCAGTTTTTTCAGAAAAAGTGGCCCCACACAACACTTTCCCGGCAACGAACGCCCCTCAGGACAACGTACTCCGACATTGTCAATGAAAATGAAGCGGGACCGTGTTGTTCAGGGTGTCTGTATGGTCCCATTTCATTTTCAGCGACAACACGTGCGTGTACCGTCCTGGAGGGGCGTTCGTCCGCGGCAGGGGTGGGGGGCACTTTTTCTGGAAAAACATGAAAATCGCGTGGTGCAGCTTCATTCATCGCGACGGAAGGGGGCGAACAGTTCAACAAAATCTCTCCATATCCATTGAACTTCCGAAGACAGGACGAAAGACGAGTGCGCGTTGGCCGCGTCACCGGAACACGCGCTTCCGTGCCACCCGCGGCGTGGCACAAAGAAAACGGCCGGGCGCGATGGCACACGACACGCCCGTGGATGAGGTGGTTTTGCGTTGTGTTGGGGAGTTAATAACTCAGGAGGTGGCGTCCATCGAGGGCGTCATTTCTGACGAAGCGTCGGAGGCCTTAGTACCGCCCGATTTGGTGCCAAGTCCCGACGCACACGACGCGGTGGTTCGGTCTGTTCCGGTGGAAACGCCGTTACTGGCCGACGCGGTTACTGCTGACCACAACACGGAAATAAACCACGAAACGGACTGGGACGACGTGTTACTGCGACTGAAACGCGTGGACCGCGGCCTCGACGCGTTCGTCGGGGCCTCGGCCTCGCCGATCGATCGAGACGCACTTTCGTCAGTGGAGGCCTTTTCGTGTGTGTCGCCGCACTCGGGTGAAAAACGCCCGACGAGCCTCGGCGAGACACGCGATGCGAATGAAGCAAGCAACTCGAACGACGCCGCCGCGGCGGGGACACCGACACGAGCACGACAACGCACGACGACTACGGTTTTTGTGGAAACCTCACCGCCCTTCCACGTTGAGTCGCCGGATGAACGCAACGACGCGCTTCGCGAAATCGCCGAGAACACATCAAACGATACATCAAACGATTCATCAAACGATCACCAAATCGTGGACCGACTCGTAACGCTCATGACCCAAAGCCGTGTGTCCGCGCTTCAGGGTGACTTTGGCGATTTGTCACTCGAAACACGCCTAGTCGCAAATCGCACGCAAGCGGTGGCTTTGGTGAAAGCGTTTTACGACGCGCTTTTGGGAGACACGAGACGGACGGGAGAATCTGGACACGACGTCGACGACGAGAGCGTAAAAAATGTGAACATCGTTGGCAGCGTCGGACTCGTTCCAAAACAAAAACCAAAAGGAACCAGAGTCGATACCGTCGCGGAGCTGCGAAGGATGCTCGCCGCGTTTTGACGAAAGGCGAAAGGCGGAAAATCGGCTTTTCATTAGCCGCGCGCCACCAGAAACGTCGACGACGTTCGTATAAATAGACTACTTTATAAACTAGAGCTAAAACTAGAGCTAACACCTAATGTACCCGATATAAATAGAAAGATTGTTGAAGAAACAATCACCGAAACGTCGTCGACGCGTATCGCCCACCGTACCCACGCACTTCGTTTTCTTTCGACGCCCGCGCGCTAAAAACCGCCTTCCCCGCGAGCGACGTGTACGTGCGTTTCGCGACGTCACTGTTTGTGTTGTTATTTTTGCCTCCTGAGTTATTCTTTCCAACAGTGAAATCGCTCGCGATACCCACGCTGAACTCCCTCGCGCCGGCTCGCGAAAACGGAAAGCTCCCGAGAAACGCATCGCGCGTGTCGTCCAGCGGCGCCGCGTCACCCTCCGCTTGCACCTTTGAGATAAATAAAAGAAAGTGTCAGCCTTGTATTGGGCGATGTATGGACAAACAGTCACCAGCTTCGGTAAAACAGTGCCTGGATTTGGGAAATGCAACACGTACCTTCCGCGCGTGCGACGTCGCGTACGAAACCTCAGCCTGGACGTTCTTGCTGTCACAGGAGACACACGCGCACCCGTACACGGGGGTGAAGTGTGTTGACGCGGTGTTCAGCAACGACGCCATTTCTTGGGTTTTTCGAGCGTCGCGAATCGGCGGGTGCGCTCTGCGAAACAAGCCGAGATGCTCGGGCGGCGCAAACTTGTTCGCGCCGCCCTCTTTTTCTATTTTAGTTTTTTGTATCAGGTTCCGGGGCGATGTCTCGCCGCTCTCGTCGTCGCTGTCGCTCCCCGCGCCGAAAGCGGCGAGTTGTTGTCTGAGCGACGCGATCTGCTCCGCGTCCGAGGAGATGACGCGTTCCGCGCGCGGCCCCGGTTCCGCGCCCGACGGGCGAGATTTTTGGGAGTCATTTGATTTAGTCGATTTACCCCCGCGCGCGCCATAAACGAGCAAACCCTTACCCCCGCTTTGGTCGTACAAACGCGTTTTTTGTTTCGCCTTTTCCTTCGCCAGCCAATCCACCCGGTTTCCCGGATCTATGCGCAGCGCGTCTATGGTGTCCCGGAGTAGCCCTTCCTTGATTTTCTTGTCAAGCGCGCTGTCCGTTCCGAACGAAGGCGAGTGGTTCACTTCAATCAACGTGGGTTTCAGGGTATCGTCGAGAAGCACGTCGAAGCCTAGTACCTCGAAGCACCGAGAGGTGTGGTCCCTGTCGTCGGCGTGGGGAGCTTTTGATCCGGGTCCACTGATCGCGTGCGTGGAACGCGGTCCGTCGGAGGTTCGCGCCGAATCGATCCCGTCGAAAAAGTCGTCGCCCGCCAAACCCGCGTAGCTCCCCGCAATCGTCGAACTAACCGCGAACTGCGACGCGTAACTTCCGTTTCGGCCGTGTTGGCGTTGCGACCGTCCGTTCGGCCCGGGCGCTCTCCCGTCGTTACCTGCGCTTTTCGAATCACCGCCGTTAGCGCGGGTCGTGTCTCCGGAGGTCGACCCGGAGGTCACCGCGGCGTGGTAGGTATGCGCCAGCTGCGGGGAAATGGGAATTATGGTTTTCACGACGAGCTCGCGAATCTTTTCCCACAGCGCGTCGGTGTCGTGTCCGTCTTTCCGGAGCGCGCGCCACAGGGAAGTTAGACTTCGTTTCGTCCCGGCGTCCTCGCGCTCGTCGGTGTCAAACCCCTGCGCGTGTTTGTTCAAACTGTAGTTCGTGAGGTGCATGGTTTTCTCGCCCAGGTTTTTGTTGCACGGCGGTTCGTACGCCACCGTCGCGAACCGCGCTATGCCTTCTTCATACACGTACACCACAAGCGGCGCCACGGACATGACCAGGGCGTATACCCGCAAGTCGAACTTGAACCCGCCGAGCAGGAACGGGTTGCTTATGTATTTCTGGATCACGAAAGGTTGCGCGGAGGGCGCGTCGTGTCGGTTCGAATCCAACTGCGACGGCGTGGTGATCAAATAAATGCCCCGCCCCATAGCGCCCGCGGTGGGTTTCACGATGTAGCACCCACCCGGGTTTTCCCTGCAATGGGTTTTGAACGACTCCAACTCGGAAGGGTGTTCCCACGTAGTTGGGGCGAAGTCGTAGGTGCCTGGTCTACACGTTTTCTGCATTCTTTTCAATGCCCGCGACAGGCTCGCTTTCCGGCAAATCTCGAGCATCCCGGGGAAGTGGTTCACGAACTGAAACGGGAACATCCGGCTCACCCGGTGTTCCGTGACACTCAAATCGGTCCAGTGCAGATCCCAGTTTTCGAACTCCTCGTCAACCTCGTGGAACCCACACTCGCGCATCACGGTGCGAATCGAGTCGTACTTGCACGAACTAAGGTTCACGCGGAGCGTAGTGGCCTCAACCGCGGCAGCGGCCGCGGCTTTGCGTGCTTTGGAAGTGGACAACCCGTTGTTGTTCCCCTTCTCTGCAACTCTACAGGTCTCCTCACCCAGGTCGCCGCGCGTCAGGGCGCCACTGCTGGCGCTGGAACCGAGACGCCCTCCGGGAGGCGTCCCGCCACTCGCGCGGGGACGGCCGAACATCCCGCTGGGACGCACGCCACGCGCCGCGGACTGATGACCCTGGCTGATATCGGTGTCTGATTACTGATTTTCTCAGGACGACAAAGTACGACTGCTCTCTCAGAAATATCACTCATCGCATTCGGCGGCGTGCCCTCAGACCGCCACGCGCGCCCACGCAGCGCCAGCGTTTCAAAATGGCCGCGGGCGCGGCGAACGTCACGCGCGGCACGGCGTTCGCGGCGACCCTCGCGGCGGAGCGTACGGTGCTGGACGTACCCCCCGAGGTGCCCGGGGGCACGTCCATGGGTCAGGTCAGCATTGCCGCGGAGAAAGTGGCGCTGGGTGCTACTAAGATTCAGATGTGTTTCTCGGGCGGCAACGACGTGCCCGAAACCGTGGCGGTGCCTCTTTTCAAAGAGTTCCACACGCAGATAATAGCGTTCCTGGCGTTCGCGGTTTCATCGCTAGGGTCAAACGGAGCCACGTTCGACGAAGGCGTGGTGCGTGCCACGAAGCTGGTGTCGCAATCGTGCGCCAACTTTGTGGTGGTCGCCACGGCGACGACCACGCCCAGCCCTAACCTCAAGCCCTCTTTAGCGGAGGTCTGGTCAAGCTGCGCTGCGTTTAAAAAGCTCCCCAAAGACGGCCGGGCCGCGGTCTCAAAGGCCCTAATGCGAAGCGCCATGGTGGTCAAGGACGTGGTGGACGAGCTGGCGACGATCGGCGACGGCGCATGTGGCGCCGACGGCGAAAACCAAAGCCCAACGGATGACAAGCCGGCGCGCCACGAGGACGATTTGTTTTTCGACGACGACGATTTCGAGGCCGAGGAGTTGCAGGTCGCGAAGGCGTGCGCGCAATTCGCTGGTGCGGGGTTTGAGTTGCTACGAGCGCTCGTCGCGCCGATCGTGCGGGGCACGTCAACGGAAAGGCAGAGTTTAGAGCGCGCGCTTTTGGAGTGCAAAAAGTTCCAGCGCGCCGTGGAAGAGGTGGGCGCTGGGTCTTACCCGCCCCAGGACCTTGCGGAAATCGCGGAAAGTGCGCTGGATGCATTACAACGAGCGCAGGCCATGGGCACCGCGATCGGCGAGGCGGGGGATTTGGACGCGGCGACGATCGCGACGACCGCGTTTGAAGTCGCGCACGAAACTTTGAGACTAATTTTACGGGAAGAGGAACGGTGACGTTTTAAACGAGTACCAGGTAGACATTACTTCACTCTCCCACCAGCTGCGCTCGCGCTTCCCACACCCCGGTTTGCATGTTGACCGCCCACACTCGGACGATCCCGTCCGCCGCGGACGTGGCTAACGTGGTGCCGACCATGTTCCAGTCCAAGTCTGTAACGTGTCGCGGGTGCGAAAGCGTCGCGGAACGCGTCGACTTCAACTTTGCGTCGTACGCGGGCTCACTGGAGCCCGGAGACACTGTCATTTCCTGTGCGTTTCGCCCCATCCACCCTCCCGTTTCTCCCAAGCCAAACACCCGGAACACGAGAACCTCCGCCGCGACCGCGCACGCGATTGTTTCCGCGGCGCCGGCGGGCGACGCATCCGCGTTTGGCGCCCACGCCAAATCCGTGACTGGCAAACAGTCTTGATAAAAAACGCACGCCCCGACCCACCGGTTGTTTCCTTCGTCGAAGGTTAGCACTCTTGCGTCGCTTTTATCACTCCACGCGAACCCCACCGCGATGGCTTGCGGAATCTTGTCACGGGGTCCTGTTTTGTCGTCGTCGTCGTCTGCGCCGTTTCGAAGTTCGTCCGCCGCGGTGGGTACTCGCCATCGCAAACAAGAAACCCGGGCGCCCGGGTCAAGAGCCTCAAATTCGTTAGTAAGTTCCCAGTCCAGACACTGCAGCTCGTTACGTGGACGGTAAAAACGCACCACGCCATCCGCGCCGCCCGTCACCAGCGCCAGCCCGAACGCGGCCGGCGCGAAGTCGCAGTGCTCGACGGCGCCGCGCGCGTCACGCAAGTCGCCAACCAGAACCCACTCGTACGTTCCTTCGTCCGCCGCGGTCGCCGCTGCCGCGGCAGCGTGACTCGCGGCTTGTCCGGACGCGCCCAACGGCACCAACGGGGCCTCCCTCCACACCCGCACTGAGCCGTCCGTTCCACAGGTACAGATGCACTGCCCGAACTCGCTCGGCGCGAACGCGATGGAGGTGCACGCTCCGTTTTCGTGCGCCGCCCACGAAGAGGATTGGCGCCACGGACCAGGCGCGTCGTCACGTACTGTGTCAGTGTCGTCATCGCGATCCCACACGTGCACCGCTCCAGCCGCAGTGCACGTCACCATCCTCGTCCCAGTCGCGTCATACGCAGTGGCGGTCACCTCGCCGCGCGTCTCAAGCGCGGTGCCCTGCACGAACTGGAGATTTCGGGAAGGTGGGGAAGGGATGGGATGGGATTTCGGGAGTGAGGGGCTTCAGAGGTGAGTCGTTGAGGGTTGCGGGGTAACAAAAGGGAACGTGATGTGCGGAAACGCGAAGGCGTGACATCGGCGATACGCCGAAAGGACGCACCACGGTATCGTCCGCGCCCTCCATCACGCGCGCGCGGGTTTTGTGACGAACGACGGGAGATCGCGCGCTTTTTCAAGGACTGCAGTGGTCCAAGACTTTTGGCATTTTGGCAATTCATTAAAACAGTTCACCCGCTCCGCTTACGCTCGGTGCGTGACTCTGACGCACGCCCTGTCCCCCGCGCTCGCCTCGAAACTCGCGGTGGTCGGTTCAAACGCCCCCCCCATCAACTCCTGTAGAAAAATACCAGCAACCACGAGCACGTCCCTTTCCGGGTTTGGTGATTCGGCGCCGGCGTTTTTTTTTTCGTTTTTTTTGTTCTTTCCAACCTCGGACGAAAAAACCGTCTCCGTCGCCCCGCACCGCACGGTCACCGTCGCGGTGGGGGTTTTGTTTTGATCTGAGCTGTATGACTTTTTAGTCTCACGGTCGCCAGTATCCACAGAGTCTTCCAGAACTCTAGGCACTAGCGTCAAAAGCGTGGGCTCAGGTTCCCACGTTTTCGCCACTGATTCGAGACTTTTTGACAAGAACGTAAGCGTCGCCTTTTCGGCGTCTTCCTCGGCCTCCGTCCCGTCGTTTTCGCCGCGTGTTTTCCTCCCCGCCCGTTGCTGCAGCGCGAACGTCGTGCGCTGCGCGTGTGGCGACTTCGACAGTTTCGTTACCAAGCTATCGTACGCCTTTGTGTCGCCCTTCCCGGGTCTGCCTAGCAAACAAACGTCCCCGCAAACCTTGTGATTGTGTCCACGAAAAGTGTCAGTCTTGTAAGGCCGCGTGTATGCGTAATTACGGGCGGACAACCGGCAAACGTAGGTGTGGCGGATTTGGGAAATAATACGCACCTTCGCGACTTTCGCCAGAACCGCGTGCGTGTTTTGCGCCGCGGCGTCGAACCCGCCGGTCGGCCACACGAAGTCGGAGTCGAAGGACTGGCACACGCTGAAACGCTCCAGGCGCTGAGGTTGGGAAAGAAAAGTGTCAGTCTTGCATGGGAAAACAGTGCCTGGATTTGGGAAATGCAATACGTACTTGCTCGTCTCTTCGCGAAGTGGAACTCGCGTTCTGTCCGTACGAGCACTCCTCGCCCCCCCCCGCGCGGAAGTACCCGTGCGGGTATTGTTTGGAAAGCGGTTTGAAGCCGTTTTTCTCGACGCCCGGTTTGGCGAAAAAAGTAACAAGCGCGTCCGTCGCGTTGGCGAACACGTCGTACTCGGCGAAAAGCAAATCGGGAAGGGTCACGACGGCGCACCCGAACTTCGCCATGGAGTCGCGGAAGGTGCGGATCTCCCGGTCGAGTGCTTTGTCCTCCTCTGTTTCGGGAGAGATTTTTTTGCCGTGAGACGCGGCCGCGCGCTTCGCGTACTTCGAAAGCGACAAAACCGACACCGACGCCGCCGAGGTGAGCTCTATAGACGTGACCTTGGGTGTTTCTTCCTTTTCACCAGGTGTTTCTTTGGTAACCGTCTTTGCTTTTTCTTCGTGTTCAACAAACACCCAGTCGTCCAGAAACTTCTGGCACCGGTCACGGCCGTTTCGCAAAACCTCGGCGTCTTCCGGGGACGGGTTCGTTTCGAACCCGAGTTGAAACGCGGTTCGCGCCTCGACGGCCCAAGCGTTGGCCTTCCGCCGCGACGCGCTGGTTCGATCCTCACCTTGTGCCTTGTTTTCTTTTTTACCAGTATCTTGCTTCTCTTCGTGTTCCAAAGAAGCCACAACCGCCTCCGCCCCTGTAATCGCGACGTTTCCCAGTCGGTTGATTAACTTGAGGCAGTTTTTGTTTCCGTGGTTCGCCGCCCTCGCCGCCACGACCGCGGCGTCGTGCCTCCCGAGTTTCGAAAACGCAAGCGCCTTGTTCCCGAGAAGCTTGCCTTGTCGTTCAGAAGAAAGGAGTCGTGATGACATCTTTTCGTGTAAAGCCGTTTCTCGTAACGCCTTTTCGTACGTCTCGTACGCGATCAACGCGTCTTCGTACCGCGCAGACCGAAGGTGATCGTTTCCTTTCTTCCACAGCGTTTCGGTTTCGCACGTGGAGGGGCTCGGCGACGATGTCGAGGTCGTTCGCGGAGGGGTTTCGATACCCGGAGTGCTTTGTGGCGTCGACGTGCTCTTTGGCGATTGCATAACCGGCGATTCAGAACTCGGGTTTGATTTCGTCAACGCCTCGCTGGTGCTTTTTAGTTTGGCGAGCACCGACGTATCCGAGGGCGCCTCGCCATTCGCGTCGCGGTACGCCTCGCGATACGTAAAAGAAAGGGTCAGTCTTCCCGTAACTTGTATGAGTAATTACTCTGGACAATCGGCAGTACTTCGTAGTGTGGCCTGAGTAAACAGTCGGAGTAATCGAGCTTTCACAGTGCGTTTGTGATGTATGTAGATACTTCCTTTTGATGACGGCCGTGGACGTCAAGAAGGGCCAGCAAACAGGGAGGCGGGATTTGGGAAACCCGACGCGTACCTCCCTCGCGCCGCGCAGATCGCCAATAGCCTCAAGCGCCTCGCCTTTCCGAAACCGCGCTTTCGCCGCGTACGGCGAGCCGGGCGGGCACACCGTGACGCACCTCTCCGCGTCCGCCAGCGCTTCTCTTAGCCGGCCCAGTTTTATTAAAGCCACAACGCGGTTGCCCAGTGCCGCGGCTGCGGAACCGCTCGGGGGGGGCGCGGCTGCAAGGGACGAGGCGTATGCTTTCGCCGCGCTCGTGTAATCGCCCGTCGCGAAGAACGCGTTGCCTGCGAGACGAAGACGTTCGCCATCACGCGACGACGCGTCGTCATTCTCTCCTGGAGAAAGGTCTGTGATTTGAACCATGGAGGCGACCGATGGAGGCGACCGATTCTGGTGCGTACGGTGCGGCGAGCGCGGAGTGAAGTGACCACGACGGATGGGATGTCACTTCGTTTATTTCTCCAAGTCCGAGGAGGCGAACCGCCGGCCAAATTTCACACCGGACGCGTTTTCCAAATCAACGATTCTTCTTGGATAGGCCGGCCAGAGTCGTTCGCGCTGTCGGCGCGCCCGAGACGACGCGCGTATCCACACGCCTTTGACGCGCGTGATGGCGCCGCCAACCACGCGTGTGTTGCGACGTCGCGGTTTGCGAATGCACGACGACGACCCGGCTGGTGTTTCCACTGCGAACGATGACGACGAGGCGAAACTCGGCGCTTCCGCTCCTTCCAAAGGAAAACAGGGTGGTACTAAGGGTACCACCAAGGGTACCACCAAGGGTACTACCAAGGGTACCACTAAGGGTACTACGAAGGACACCACTACTGGTACTAAAGCCAAGCGCGTGCCTTCCGCTACGAAGTACCTGCCACCCTCCAAGCCCTGGACTGCGGTGCGCGGTGAGTTCTTGAAACGAATCGGTTTGTTTTGTGTATGCACCGTGGTCGCGGTGTACCTGCGCGCCATACCGCTGCGCGCCATCCCTGGGGCGTTTCAAAACAGGGTGGAAAAATCCATCCCCCCCTGGCTCAACAGTAGCATGCACCTGCTGAACGGCAACGTCCCTGCCTTGAACTACACGAGTTTCGGCAACGCGCGCAAAGAAAGCCCTTCCCCGGGCGCGCTGGCGAAAAAAGAAGGCCGGACCCCAAAACACCCGGTGGTGATCGTCCCCGGGTTCGTCAGCTCCGGGCTCGAGCTGTGGGAGGGCTTGACATGCGGGAAGCACTTTTTCCGGCAAAGGATGTAAGTATTTCCCATCACCACGTTCCGCCTCTGCGATTGCCCATACGAGACTGACACTTTCTTTTTACAATCGGAGGTGGGGAACACCCGCGATGGCCCGGGCGTACTTCACGGACCGGGCGTGCTGGATGGCGCACATGCGTCTGGACCCGGACACAGGGCTGGACCCGGTTGGCATTAAACTCCGCGCGGTGACCGGTTTGGAAGCCGTGGATTGGTTCGTGCCAGGGTACTTCGTGTGGGGCAAGGTCATCGAAAGCCTGGGCGACGTCGGGTACGACCCGAATTCCATACACGCGGCGACGTTTGATTGGCGCTTAAGTCCTGATCAGCTGGAAAAACGGGACGGGTACTTCACGCGGTTGAAAAGCTCGATTGAAACGCTCGTGGCGATTCACAAGGTGCCCGTCGCGCTGCTCGCGCACTCCTACGGCGACCAGCTGGTACGGCCTTGCGCGTTTCCCAAATCAAAGCCTCCCTGTTTGCCGATTGCCCGCCCGTAATTACGTGGTTACTACAGACACCACAATCACGACTGTGGAGGCCCGATTATGCTAAGTGCACTGTTTACTCGGACCCCAATCCCCCATACATGGCACTTGGTGCCACTCAAGACTGACACTTTTCTTGTTGACAACGAGGTGCGTTATTTCATGAACTGGGTGGAGACCGATTTTGCGGACGGGGGGGGCGGCGGGGGGAAAGGGTGGGTCAGCACACACGTCGCCGTGTACGTGGACATCGCGGGCCCGATGTTGGGCATTCCGAAAACCATCCCGTCCCTCCTGTCGGGGGAGATGCGGGATACCGCGATTCTCGGTCAGCTGGAGAGCCTTTTAGGGTTGGACAAAAGTTTAGGTACGTGTTTCCCAGACACCACACACCGCCTCTGCGATTGCCCATACTCGTACCAGAAGGGACTATTCCCTCTGCCCATTGCCCTGACTGTTTACTCATACCAATCCCTCATACACATGGCCGAGAGACTGACACTTTCTTTTGTTTCGTATCAGGCGGGTACGTCTCCGGAACCCTCACCACGGTGGCCAGTACGTTTCGAACGTGGGGGTCACTGTGGGCGATGCTCCCCAGGGGGGGGGGCGATATCTGGGGGGGGAGCGATTTCCTGGGGGCGCCGGATGACGCGCTTGGTGTGCCTGGCGAAAATAAAACGCAGCGGGTGCGTGTTGCGCGTTTCCCAAATCCGCCACACAACGTTTGCCAACACAAGACTGACCCTTTTCTTTTTTACAAGCAGGGCGAGACGGGCGTGGAAAGCGCGGACCGATTCAACGCGAAACACACCGACTATTTCATATCATTGCGCGAGGAAACCGAGCAGGAAGCGGCGGAGGCGGGTCAGGCTTTACGGGAGGAATGGGTGAACGACACGCCGACGGAAGAGGTCGTTTCGAACGACGCCGCGATTTCGCGAAGACTTCGCGAAGGCGAAAAGCAAACCAGGGAAAGTAACCGCCCCAAAAACCTAACCGTCACGGATTCGCTTAAGCTTTTGTTCGACCGAGTCGGGAAAGCGCACCCACGTAACCTGGCGGAGTACCGAGACGTGAGCCTAGGCGAGGGGCTTCTTGGGGAGGAGTTAACGAAGGAAGGAGTTACCTCGAGGAGTTGGGGTTTCGGTGATACCCAGACACAAAAAAACGACCACGCGAAACCGTCGTCGGTCAAGTTCGGCGACCCGTTGCGCGTGCCCCTGCCGAACGCGCCTAAGTTGAAAATATTTTGCCTGTACGGCGTCGGGAAACAGACGGAACGCGCGTACCACTACGTCAAGCGTGTGACCAAACAGTCAGAAGGAAATGGAAACGCAAACGGCGACCGGCCGTACGCGCTGGATGTGACGGTCAACGAGAAAGACCGCGTGGACCGCGGCGTCGTTCTGACCGACGGCGACGGGTCGATTCCGCTGATATCGCTTGGTTACGTGTGCGCGGACGCGTGGCGGGACGGGAGTTTGGGCTGGGGTAACCGGGGTAATCGCTCGGACGATTCGCACAAAGAAAGGAAGCGCCGCGATTTCGTATCCCACCTGAACCCGGGCGGCGCCGTGGTGAAGATTCGGGAGTACGAGCACAAACCCATAGGGGTGTGGAACGGGGGCATGCAGGAAGGCCCGCAAAGCGGCGACCACGTGAACATCATGGGAAACGTGGATATGATTCGGGACGTGATCGACGCCGTCACAGGGCACGGCGCCGCTCTTGACGAACGCGTGGTCTCCGACGTGTTCCTAATCGCGGCGAACGCGCGGTCGCTGCGTTTGGCGAGACGCAAAAAGGAACGAGAGGGGGGGAAAGACGAGCTTTGAGTCTGGAACAGTGCGATGAGACAAGAACCGTAATAATAGGACGTCAAGTATTATTTTTTTACTACAAAGAAAGCGCGGCGTCGCGACTTGGTCACGACAGTACTTCGCGTCTTCACAAGCTACGAGCGCCCATAACGCCCCACGCCAGAACGCTCACCGCGAACACAGACGCGGGGGTAAACCTCGACGCGGAACTCTCGTACTCATTCAAAACTAAGTATTTGGGTGGAGGCGGCGGTGATGGCGGTGGCGGTGGTGTTGGTGGTGGAGACGCGTTTGTTGTGTTTGCAGCTGATGTCGTGACGGAGCCTCCAGTGGCTCGTCCCTCAAAAGTCCAGATATTTCCACCATAGGCCACGGCGGCGAGTTTGGTGCCGTCGCTTGAGGACGTGATACTGAACCAAATTTTCGCGCTCCCCGTTGAGGTTACCTCGGTCCAGGCAGCTCCAGAGTTGGTGGATGTCCAGATGTTCCCGGCGCAGCACCCACCGCCAGGGACCCCGACCCCGGCGGCGAGCTTGTTGCCGTCGCTCGAGGAGGTGATGTCTCCCCAATACTGCATCTCCACAGAGGCGGACCAGGTGGCTCCAGAGTCGATTGAGATCCAGATGCTTGCACCATTGGAAACGGTGGCGAGTTATGTGCCATCGCTCGAGGACGTGATGCTCTGCCAGTTGTGCGAGCTTCCAATGGATTGGTCCTCAATCCAGTTTTCTCCAGAGTCGATTGAGGTCCAGATCTTTCCACCGTAGGGAACGGCGGTAACTTTTGTGCCATCGCTCGAGGACGTGATGACGTGCCGTTTTTTCGTCCTCCCCACGGATTGGTCCTCGACCCAGTTTTCTCCAGAGTCGATTGAGGTCCAGATTTTTCCACCCTGAACAACGGCGGCGAGTTTCGTGCCATCGCTCGAGGACGTGATGCTTCGAAAGTTCCCAAAGTTCCCAAAGGGGCTGCTGCGCTCGGTCCAGGTGGCTCCAGAGTCGATTGAGGTCCAGGCATTTCCACCTTCGACAACGGCGGCGAGCTTGGTGCCCTCGCTCGAAGAGGCTATGCCCCACCAGCGTTTCGCGCTCCCATCGGGGCTGCGCTCGGTCCAGGTGGCTCCAGAGTCGATTGAGGTCCAAATGTTTCCATCTTGGACACTGGCGGCGCGTTTTGTGCCGTCGCTCGAGGAGGCGATGCCCCGCCAGAGCTTCGTGCTCCCACCGGGGCTGCGCTCGGTCCAGGTGTTTGCAGCTGATGGCGTTAGTCCCAGTGATTTCCACGCGCTAGGTGGACCGTCCGTAGATGAAGTACCGTCCACGCGTGCGTAAGACTCTCCCCAGGCACTTGCGGCGGAAAACATCGAGGCCACGTTCGTCGCCGAGCTTGTGTTCCAGCCCGTGATGTTTACATTAAATGCAGAAGCACCAATAAACATTTCTTGCACGTCCGTGACCGATCTCACATTCCAACCCGAGATGTCCGCGCATTTTCAAACATCGCAATCATGGTAGTCACGGAGCTCGTGTCCCAAGCCGAGATGTCTGCATTAAATGCAGAAGCAGCATTAAACAAACCATTCATATCTGTGACCGAGCCCACATCCCAGCCTGGCATCTCCGTGCTTCCTGCCGGCCCACAATCTGCACTCGCGCAGCACGCAACGCCCGAATAATCGATAGCTAAGCAATTTGTCACAGCGGTATTCAGCTCGGTTCGGTCACTGAATGATGATGATGATGATGATGATGGTGTCAAGTTCAGCCCCGATACTTCAAAGGCGTTGGTGCACTGGCAGTCCGAGAGGTCTCCAATTCCGAGCTGCCCCATCCAGTTGGCGCCCCAGCACTTCACCGACCCGTTCGAAAGTGTCGCACATGAATATTCACTGCCAAGAGATATGCCCGTCGCGTCCGTGATGTCTGACGCAGACACTGGAGTAAATTGTGCGTGGGGGACGGTTCCACCACCGAGTCCACCGAACAAGTTGTCGCCCCAGCACATCACCCCGCCGTCCGTCAGCAGGGCATACGAGTGGCCCTCACCCAGAGTGATGTTCGTCGCTGATGTGATGCCCGAGACCGCAACGGGGGTGTTGCTGTAGGTGGCTGTGCCTGATTGCCCGAGCCTGAAGCCACTGTTGTAGCCCCAGCACTTCACAGTGCCGCCAATCAGCACAGCACACGAGTGCAACACCCCCACAGCGATACTCGTCGCGGTCGTTATGTTTGATACCTGACCGGGAGGTTCGTCTTGGGTGTTTATACCCCCCCTCCCGAGCTGGCCTTCGGCGTTGTAGCCCCAGCACATCACCTTGCTGTCCGTCAGCAAGGCACACGAGTTATCGCCACCAAGAGCGATGCTCACCGCGTTTGTGATGCCCGAGACCTCAAATGGAGTGCTACGATCTTGGTAGGAAATCCCATCCCCGAGCTGGGCCATGCTATTGTGGCCCCAGCACATCACTGTACCACTAGTCAACACAGCACACGAGTGGCCCCCACCCAGAGCGATGCTCGTCGCCGTCGTGATGCCTGACACGGTCACAGGGATGGTGCTGTCGGTCGTTGTCCCGTTCCCGAGCTGTCCGTAGTGGTTGAAACCCCAGCACGTGACCTCGCCGTCATCCAGTAGGGCACAATGGTGAACACCTCCCGAAGCGACGCTCGTCGCGGTCGTGATGCCCGAGACCTCAGCAGGGCTGGTGCTTTGTTGGAGAAGGGTGCCAAAGTTAGTGAGCGTGCCCCAACACATCACCTTGCCTTCCGACAGCAGGGCACACGAGTGGGAGTTGCCCGAAGAGATGCTCCGCCCCTCCACACAAAGCAAGAGCAGAGCGACGAGCAGAACTCTCAGCAACCCTCGGCGAGGCATCGCGGTGTTTCTTTGTCCTTCAGCAACAGGGGCGGAAGGGACGCGACGCGAGATCGGTGCGCGGGGGATTGTGTTTTTTGTCTCCGTCTCCTTTCTCCTTCTGTTGTTCCGAATCTGATGTTCCGAATTTCAATTTTGGAGAGTGAAGTTTTCGGTCCAGGGTTCACAGACCCTCAAACCCTGGAAACACGACCAGACAGAGATCACAGCGACGATGCTGACAACGGCGGCCCTTGGTGCGTTCGGCAGCGCGTGTTCGGTGGTCGCACTGGCGTCCACGGTGGAGGCTACTTCGGTGGCAGCCAGGCCGAGGCGAGGAAAAAAGAAAAAGGAAAAAACGCGCGAGTTTTATCCTGCAGTCGAGAACTGGCGCTGCCACGTCGCTGGTCGCGCACTGGAAAGGATTGTGAGCCTCAGGCGTGCCGATTTCGTGCCACGTCGCTTCGCGCCCACCCCGCACTCCCCTCGACGCACCGCGCCGACGGCACCGAGGCACCGATGATTACGCTAGCGAACATGTCTGCCGTGCGCGCGCGTTGCGGCGCCGCGGCGCTTCCCGCGCGCGCGAGCACGTCCGCGTGCACCATGACCACGCGTCGCGCGTCCCCGAGTTCCGCCTCATCCCGCTCGCCGCGTCGCGCAGCAACGCTGCCGTGCCGCGTGGTCACGGACCCGATGAGCAGCTTCGACCTTGACCTCGTGTCCGGGAGCTTCGACGGTTACGGGTCCATTGACGTGGACCGGCCGGACCAGAGGCGCGCGGTGGTGGAGCGGGACACCGGGGATTCGCTGCGAAGAACCATCGCGGGGATGGGCGGGACGCAGATCATTGATGCGCGGCAATTCGTCAGCACGGACAAACAGCGGTTGCTGTGCGGGTCTTTATTCGCCTCGTGTTTCGGTTTGGTGCTGCGCGGGTGCGCTGGGGTGGACATGGACGGAAACGATCCTAATCAGTGGGCTATTTTGGTCGCCTCCATGGCCGCCGCATACGTGCTCGCCGATGCGGGGACGGGAATCTTCCACTGGTCTGTGGATAACTACGGCACGAAAAACACGCCTGTCCTTGGGAACATCATAGACGCGTTCCAAGGCCACCACAAGTATCCGTGGACAATAACCAAGCGGCAGTTCGCGAACAACGTGCACGTGACGTGCCCGGCGGTGATGTGCGTTACCGTGCCTCTTTTGTGTTGTCCAGGGCTTGACCAGAATGTATCGGCGTCAATGGGCGTGTTCTGCGCCGCGGTCGTCCTGTCCCAGCAGTTCCACGCCTGGTCGCACATGAAACCGTCCACGCTGCCCCCTGTTGTTGTGAAGGCGCAAGAAATGGGGGTGCTCATTTCCCGGAAAGGACACGGCGCTCACCACAAACCGCCGTTCCGGGGAAACTACTGCATCGTGAGCGGGTTGTGGAACGGCGTTTTGGACGGGAACGGGGTTTTCACCAAGGCGGAAAAAGCGATATACAAACACACCGGCGTCGCGCCGCGGTGCTGGTCCGACAACGACGACTTCGCGGTGCAGGAGGAAGCGCCGGAGGGGTGGGGGGATGGGATTTTGTGAGATGGTGTTTTTTTAAGGGTATCTTGGATACGATTAACAGATCAGGAGTCACTTAAAAAAGGGACGTTTTGATTTAAGGAGAAGCAGCTTTTGTAACGCGCGATTGAAAACTGATTGCGAACCACGTTTGATTTTTTTTGAATTCGTCAACTGTTTTACACGTATTATTTACTGTACTGTTACATCCATAGGGTACATAAAGCTGTTACCTACCCTATTACATCCATCCATCCGCCCATCCATCTATCTGGCTATCGGCTCGTGTTCCGCGCCGCGCGCCGCAGCGCGTCCGCCACCGCTTCGTGGCCGTTTTTGCGCGCGACGTGTCTTGGCAAGACCGGTGCGTTCCGCGCCGCGACGGAAACGTCGTGGTTCGTGTACAACCGGTCCGCGCCGATTCCCGGGTCCGCTCCGTGTTCCAAAAGCAAATTTACCACGGCCAAGTTTCCCCACTCCGCGGCGACAAACAAAGGCGTCTTCCCGTTGTGGTAGGTCACGTTTTTATTCGCGCCCGCGTTGAGAAGCGAACGCGCAATTTCTACGTTACCGGTTTTCGCGCACGCCAACAGCGGTTTCCACCCCAGCCGGCTCCGACCCGCGTCCGGGTCCGCGCCGTTGTTTAACAGTGAAGTGACGCACTGTGCGTGGCTTTGCCGGTGCCGGTTGGTTTCACCCAAAGGAGAATCGGAATCGGCATTCGACAGTATCTCCACATTGGACCGCGCCAATTCACGTTCTCGTTCGTGGCTCGATGAGTTGTTAACTCCCGAGAACTCGTTTGACCCGCCCGCCGCCGCGGTCAGCACGCAAACGCCCCGCGTATCAACCGCGTTCGCGTCGACGCCGGCCCGTAAAAGCACGCAAAGCACGTGGTGGTGGCCGCGTTGCGCGGCAGCCACGGCAGCGCCCGCGGCGTCGACGTCAGAGAGATTTGAGTCATTTGAAATCTGACTCATCAAAACGCAATCTGACACCTCGTCATCTGATTCGGCGAACCCGTGGAGAATCGCCTCCACCAGTCGTGTTTGTCCACCACACGCGGTGAGATACAGAACAACCCTCGCGTCCGCCATTGGGAACCGCATCAGCGCAGGCACCGCGTCCCAGGTTTCGTTTCTCACCGCGACGTGTAAGTCGTCCAGCCAACGCGCGAAACGAACATCATGGTGCTGCGCGTGGGTAAATCTTACGTCTCTCGCTGAGCTGAAACTGACATCTCTCGCGGACACGCCCGCTCTCGGCACGGCAACTCGAGCGGCTCGGCGGGATGCGCCGGCCTGCGCTGCGCTGCATGGCGATCCGCCTCGAGGCGTGACCCTGGCGGACGCAAGGACGGCGACCGTCGTCGCCATGCCCTCCGTGCGCTCGCGAGTGCTGCCGAATTTGAAGCTGACTGGATCTCATAGTTTGACAATCTGATGTTTCGAATGGAATGGTCGCGCCCTCGTCAGAGTGTCGTGCGCCATGGACGTGAGCGCGGCGTTCCGCGCGGCGGCTGCGGCGCACGCGCTGGAGCGGCGGTTCGGGTCTCCCGACGTGGTCGAGCGCTTGGTCGCGTCTAAGTCGCTCCCCCCCCCGAGCGCGCGGTCGCCCGTGTTGAAGAGCGCGCACGACGCCCTCGCGTTGGTGCGTGAGCTCCATTTGTTCGTGTCAAGGAGCCGCGGGGCGTATTTGCGTGAGACCAAGGACGCGGACGCGACGCGGGACGGCATCGAAGGTGAGGTCCGGTTGAGTGTCACGGCGTGCCAGGCGCACGTGGATATGCTCAAGGCCACGGTTTTAGCACTCGCGGAGAAACAACAGGATTCAAAACAAACCGTCGCGCATCTGCACGGGGTGGTTTTGATCATCACAGAGCGCCTCGCCGCCGTCGCGAACGCGTTTGACGAGTGCCGTACGATACGCTTCAGAAAGGTCCTGGTGGAGGCGGACCGACGACGACGACGCGCGCCTGCGTCTGGGTCGTGCTTCCGAGTTGGGGGGACGAACAGGGGAGACACTAACAGCGTCGATGGCGAGCAAGGAGGAACTACCCGAATGACGCAACAGCAGGGACAAGCTACCCAAACGACGCAGCAGCAACAGCAACTCCATCTCACGGAGCGTGATCTTTTATCAGACGAGCTCGCGGGGGTCGCGGACCAAGTGCGAATTGCGGAGGCTTCCGTGGTTGAAATCTCAGCCCTGTCATCCCTCTTCGCCAAGCACGTACACACACAAGCGGCGCAGATCGAGTTACTGTACTCGCAAGCCGTGGAGGCGACTTTCCATTTGAACTCGGGAAACGTCGAGCTCCGGAAAACAATCGCGCGCCGGGGCGACGCGCAAAGGCTGGTGGCGTACGTTTTGTTCGCGGCGACGGTAGCGCTGCTGTTTGTGGACTGGGTAAGCGGGTGAGGGTGGGGTGTAGGTGGTAGTGGGGTAGTCGGTAGTTAGTAGCGATGGAGCGTGACTTTATAAAGGTTGTCTAATCACAATCATAGTATGATAGTCGTGTTCGCGATGTAGTATTGTAGCGATGTGTCGTGACTTTAAGCAGGTTGTCTAATCACAATCTAAGTACGACGGTCTAATTTGAATCACTCTTTAATAAACTCCGTCGTCATCGCCGCCGCGAACGACCCCGGTTCGGGCGCGTGAAACGTGAGCGTGCCGGTGGGTTCGGGGAACGGCATTTCGAGTGACAGGGCGTGCAGAAACGTCCGGAAGGAATCCGTGTCCTCGCTATACGCGTTGTCACCCACAATTGGGTGCCCGCAGTGCGCCAGGTGGACGCGTATTTGGTGGCGGCGGCCGGTCACTGGGGTGACCAGAATTTTCGCAACTTTTGTTCCGAAAAACTTCCCCTTCAGTGTCAACATTCCGCGCGCGACCACGGAAAATTTCGTCTCGCACGCCTTCCCTTTCGCCTTGTTGCTCGCCTTGCCCTCCAGCATTTCAGACGCAACAAGGCCTTCTTCCACAGAGGTTACCACGCGTTCCTTAAAACCCTTCGGGTCATGAGGGTCACGTCCGAGCACCGCGGTGCAGCTCCATTCGTCGTGTTCGGGGTGCCCGAAAACGAGCGCCAGGTATTGCTTTTTAGCGGAGCGCTCGCGAAACAACTGCGAGTGGAAAAAGAAAAGGGTCAGTCTTCCCGTGACTTGTGTGAGTAATTACTCTGGACAATCGGCAAACAGTCGTAGTACTTTCCGACTGTACTCCAAATAGAGCAGTAAACAGTCACCAGTAATCAGGCCGAACAGTGTGCCTGGATTTGGGAAAGCCCCACGGCCGTACCTTCGCCGCCGCCGCCGCCGCTTTCTTGCTCGCCGCCGCCAGCAAAACCCCCGACGTCGCGTTGTCAAGCTGGTGACAGAACCGGACCTGGTCCCATTTATTGTTCCCGACGTACTTCCGCTCCAGCCAGTCCTCCACCGATAAGTCCCCGGGGTACTTTTCCGTGAACCGGGTTTTCCCCGGCCACCCCCGCGGCGTGTCCAGGCGCACGCACCACGGCTTGTTCACCGCTGAATACTGCTCGCACTCGTGCACTAACGAAAAGTTCCGCTCCAAACTCTGCGGCTGCCGCAACACGCACTCCACCACGGTTTCGCCCCCCAGCCGGTCGTTGTCCACTAAGAAGCGCATGTAGTTCAGTCTGGGTTGGATTTCGTTTCGCAGGGAGTACGCGGTTTCAATCAAAGGGTGCTCACTCAACACAAACTTGATTTGCTCCGGCGTCAGCCCGGCGTTTGCGAACGTGGTGTGAACGTCCTCGCCCTGGATGCCCTCGCCCCGTACTAACAAGTGTTGGCTGTCGTCTCCGGGGTTTGAAACCCCCGGGTCGCCATCCACCGTCGCCCTGGTTGCGGAGCCGTGGCGCGAACGTGGGGAGGACAAGAGACTTGGTGTGTGTTTGGGCACCAGATCGAGGCGCCCCGCCGACACACGGTACTCTGGCGCGGGGAAAACGTCGTTCGGATCGCGATCGGTCAGGTTCCACCCCCCCCCGCCACCCAGTTTCGCCGCCGGACGCGTAGATAAAGCCTGCCTCGCTTGCCGCTTGAGACCCATGGGGAAACTCGCGGCGTGCTTCCACCGGTCGGGGATTCGCCGGGCGCCGGTGGCGGAGTTTGTGGTGTTCCTTGGGCGTCCGGAACACGAGACGGCCGCGGAAACGAGGCGAACGAGGCGTGTCAGTCCACCAGCGCCTGACATGTCAGAAGAGCCGCCGCCCTCCAACCGAATGCGTCGGACGCGTGGACGCTTGTGCTGTGCGCATGCACCGCCGACGCGCCGCGACTTTTTCGGGAATGTGGTCTTGGACAAGTGGACCTCCTCATCCAGGTGCCGATATTTTTTGCGCCAGTACCTGCGCGCGCCGTGCCTGGCCTGGCGGGCGAGGTCCGGCGTGTTCGGGCGACTTGGAGCTCGGACGCGGAGGCGCGGCGGTACGTCGCGCGCGTGGTGTGTCGGTTGGGGCGGCGGTGGCCGCGACGGCGCCATGGGGTGGTTCGGGCCCAGCGCACCGGACAAATCGACGAGGCGAAGGCGCGAGCTGGAAGAGGCGAACGGCGAGGGGTACGACGAGGCGGAGGAGCTTCGGATATTCGCATTGGAGGGGCGCGCGCGTGAGGAAAACGACCTAGAGGAGGCGTTCGGCGAGGGGTACTGCGCCGTGGAGGAGACGAGGATCTTCGCGGATCTTACGAAAGGCGCACCTGTGGTGCCTGTTGCAGCGCAAGGCGGAGATGAAATATTGGTACGAGGCCGAGTTTTACGAATCGAGAAAAGCGACGACGCCGCCGAAGGCGAACCGGCGGTGCTTGTGCAATCGCCGAGGGAACGAGGTAAGGACCCGTCACCGTCACCGTCGCCGTCGGCGTCACCTGCGTTGCAAAAGATAGTCCAGCGGTGGAAGTCCTTTTCGAGATGGGTTCCGGAACCGGCGGAAATGGTTCCGGAACCGGCGGAAGCGGAACCGACTGCGCGGACGGTTCCGGAACCGCCTCCGCCGAATCCGCGGACGGTCCCGGAACCGGCGGATCCGAATCTGCAACCGGTTTCGGAACCGACGGAACCGAATCTCCCTCAAAATCCTCTAGCTCTGGCGACGGAAGCAACGCCTACAGAAAAAACGCCCGTCCCCGAGACGGCCGTGCAAAACGAACCCGAACCCAAACCGCCGCCGCAACAAGCTTACCTGCCTCCCGTAGCCGACCTGGGCGACCCGGCGACGTACGCGCGGCTCCGGGAAACCTTGGGTCTGGACGCCGCGTTACTAACGCCGCTTCGGGAGCTTCTGGAACAACTGCAACTGGAAGAGACAACCGAAAAAGCCGGCGACGGTGGCGACCGAAGAATAAAAGTAAATCCCGACTGTTTCGTACCGACGTCGATGCCGCCCGCTTTGCTCCTGCCGTTCGCCAAGCACGAGGCGTACGGCCGCTTGAAACTTCAAAAAGGCAAACTAGAAGATGGTAGCGTAGGTTATAGCACCGCGAAAGGTGTCAAAGCGAAACCGGGATAGTGGTGTTGGTGCCTGTTACACAATCGATATTTTCACCAAAGAATCAGCATTAACTTTTGTCGTAAACGTCGAGGAAAAACGCCCCGTGATGAGATCGACGAGATCCAACAACGACCCATAACGCCAAGCGCGCCGCACAACGGAACAACCCGCGCGCCCACACCATACACATGTCATCCAATATGGCGCGAGTTGAAACTCGTGCGGGAAAAAGAAAGCGCGAGTGCGATGCTCACGCGGGCGAGGCCATCCCGGGCCTTCTCGTGGACGTCGTGGTCGAACGCATCCTCAGATCTGACAGTCTCCCGGACCCAGCAGACCTCGCGCGGCTTCGACCAGTGAGCCGCGCCATGTGCGACGCGGTGGCGGCGACGGGTCGGCGAATTAAGAAAGCGGATGAGTGGGAAGCAGCGAGGTTTGGATACTTAACCACGCTTCAGTGCCTGCGACGGGAAAAAGGTCGTCTGTACGAAGATGAAAGCCTTTGCCAGGCAGCTGCGAGGAGCGGACAGTTCGAAGAGTTGAAATTGTTGCGTGCGGACGGCTGCCCGTGGGACGAAGGGACGTGCAAGGGAGCGGCGGCGAACGGGAGCCTCGAGATGCTGAAGTGGGTACGCGCAAAAGGATGCCCGTGGGACGAGTGGACGTGCGCGATGGCGGCGCAGGGCGGGCACTTTGAGGTACTGAAATAGGTGCGCGCGAACGGCTGTGAGTGGGATAGTAACACGTGCTCGAACGCGGCGAAGGGCGGGCACCTCGAGGTGTTGCAGTGGTTGCGCGCGAATGGCTGCCCGTGGGACGCAACCATGTGCACGGGTGCGGCGAAGGGCGGGCACCTGCAGGTGCTGCAGTGGGCGCGCGCGAACGACTGCCCGTGGGTCTTAGGCACGTGCTCGAGGGTGGCAGGGGGCGGGCACTTCGAGGTGCTGCAGTGGGCGCGCGCAAACGGCTGCCCGTGGAACACAGGCACTTGCTATGGAGCGGCGTACGGCGGGCACCCCGAGATGCTGCAGTGGGCGCGCGCAAACGGCTGCCCATGGAACGCCGGAAAAATGTGCGAGAAGGCGGCGTACGGCGGGCATCTCGAGGTGCTGAAGTGGTTGCGTGAGAATGACTGCCCGTGGGACGAGGAAACATGCTCGCAGGCGGTGGTGGGCGGGTACCTTGATGTGCTGAAGTGGGCGCACGAGAACGGCTGCCCGTGGGACGAGAATACGTGTGCGCAAGCGGCGAATGGCGGACACCTTGATGTGCTGAAGTGGGCGCACAGGAACGGATGCCCGTGGGACGAGTGGACGCGCTTGAATGCGTTGCGATCCGGAATGATCACGTGTTTCAGTGGGCGCGCGATAACGGATGCCCTCACGACAGTGATGAAGACAGTGAAAGGATGTGGAGATCTTGAGCGGGGTATATAGTGGTGTACCAATGCCCGTGGAACGATTACCTGTGCATGCCAGAGGCGATGCGTGATCGCCGTGTAATTAACAAAAGCAGCACGGCTCACAGCGCGGCGTTCATCAGGGGCCGTCCTTTTTGCGACACCGAATTCTCCCCGCTATTTTCCGAACCGCCGTGCGTTTTCTTTGAAAAACCCCGAAGTGACCCCCTGGACACCATCGCCGCGAGCATGTTACACTCCTCTTCCTTGATATCCAGCTCGGAGGACAATCGGAGGTTCTCTTCCTGAAGCGCGGCGAATTGATTTTCGTGTTCGCCGCGCGAAACAAGTCGCTGCTTCGTCTCCGTTTCCAAAACCTGCGCGCGCCGGCGGAGCGCGCGACACTGAGATATAAAAAAGAAAGTGTCAGTCTCATATGGGCAAACAGGGAGGCGGGATTTGGTGAAAGGCCCAAGGCCGTACCTGCTCGTGTGTTTTCGTCAGCTCGTCCTCGGCTTTGCCGAGTGCGGATGTTGATTCTTCCAGTTTGTCTTGTGTCAGGACGAGCTTCTTGGAAAGGGCGTCGATTTTGTGATCGCGCTTCACCGACCGCCGCAAAAGCTCGGCGTTTTTCTCGCGAAGCGTTTCCGTCTCCGCGGATAACGCAACGCTCTGTGTCCTTAGCTCGTCAATCATGGGATACAAGTTCGAGTTTTTCTTTTTCTCGGCTCGTAACTGCAGTTCAAGCTCGTCTCTCGCCTCTAACCCTTCATTCAGCAGTTCCTTGGCGGCGGTAAAATTCCCCCGCAGTTCATCCAGCGCCGCCTTAGTGGCTTCCAGCTCGTCTTCGCTAAACGCAACGGACTCACGCGCCACCCGCGCGCTTTCCCGAAACCCCCCAACTTCGCTTTCTATTTTCTTATACCCGCGCATCAGCATCCCTAAACGTTTATCACCCCGGCGCGCCTCATGTTCCCACTCGTGCCACCGCGACGACATTGACAAAGGCTCGCCGCTGGGTTTCCGCGGAGTTTGCGAAAACGGAGATTTGGGATGACTCACGTTACTCACCGCGTAATAAGACGCGTCACCCCCCGCCATCCTGCCCGTCGACGCCCTTTGAAAATTAGCGTTCGTGGAGGGTGGCGCGAACGCGTACGATCCATTTGATGCGTTGCCCCCGAACGGATTCGTCCCCGCTGTGCGTGACGTGCTTGACACGGAAGTGCTGGAGGACAGCCGCGCGGACAGCGCGCTTCGTTCCCTCGCCAACGACGCATACTTCGCTTTCGTTTCCTCCAGCTCCTGGTCTTTGAGTTGCAGGGCTCGTTCCGCGCGACGCGCGCGCTGAGTCGCGGTACGCGCTTCGTACTTCAACTCACCCAGCTTTCCCAGCTGTTCCTTGGAAGTGATGAGCGTGGTTGGTTTGTTGCTTGATGAAGTGGGGGCGGCTGCATTCGGGCGTACGTTTTGGCATTCATTTTGAGCATTCGCGTTTTGCCGTGCCACGGATGCCGCCCCGTTGGGAGTCGTCCGCCCTCCCGTGTTTGTCGTCGCCCCCACCGCCAATGGTGAGCCGTACCCCACCGCGCTCAACTCGCGCCTCGCGGTACCCCGAACCTCCTCATCCACGTCGTCGCCGTAAAGATCCTGAATCAGCGCCAGCGGGTCACCGTTTGGCGTGCCAGGGGATTGGCCTCCGTTCACGTGCAATCCTCCCCCCGCGGAGTGCGAACGGCTCGACGAGACCCGCTTGGCGGTTCCACCCGGGGACGCGGGGGACCAGCTCACCCTCGCGGCCGGTTCGCCTCCGGTGGTGAAGCGCATTTGGTTGCGTCGCGCGGACGCGTCGACCGTAGTGGCGCTGGAAAGCACGCCGTGCCTGGGCTCCGTGCCGAGCCACCCGGGAGGCTCTGCTGCAGCCGGCCTTCTCGGGCTGGACACGGGCAACTCGGACAAACGTGACATCACCCTCGCCATCGCATCCGCGTTCGTGCCTTCGGGCAGGTTGTACTTCTGCAGCAGCGACTCAAGGGAGACCACGCCGGGGGTACCCACCACCGGCGTCGCGGAAGACATGTGTCCCGTCCGACGCGCGCGGGCGAATGCAACGCCAGCAGAGGTCCCCCTCATTGACTTGACTTTGAGACTTGGCGGGAATCGCCGACTCGGCGTGATTTTCGAAATCCTGATGTCAGCCTGGAAGCGACGACCGACGCCCGAGGACCTGCGGACGTTCACTGCGGCTGGCGCGCGCGGACGGTTGCCCACGCGTGTGACCCGTGGCCACGAGTCGCGCCGGAGGTGAAACATGAGGACCCCACGAGGGTTGGGTGCTTCGTACGCAGAGCTGGCGTACGATGCAAGACACACGCCGGAATCGCCCGTCCTCGATTGCGACGACCGGGCAACCACTTCGGAGCACGTGGACCACGGTCGAAATGGACCACACATCGCGGCGCGGCCCGGCGCGCGCGTGCCTTTACACCGCGCCGACTCGCTCCACGCGTTCCTCCGAGGACGCGAGCTGTGCCGCGTCGTGGGGAACACCACGCACAGGCCCGTGAGGGATTTCGTGTCGGGCGACACGAGCGAGTGTTCGGACGACGACGCCGACGAAGCTGTCGAGTTTGGGCGACGACGCGTCGGCACCTACGGATGCCGTGGTGGCCAAAGCAAACCCAGCGTCGTGTCAACAAGAAGCGCTGGTTCAGGCGTCGTACCTGTCGCGGAACTCGCCGAATCGGAAGAGACCGACGTGCCGTGCTTCGTGTGTCGCTTCGCGCCGCGGGGCGACAGCGACGGCGCTACTCACGAAAAGCTCCTCGCCGTGGCCAACGAGACAGGCGATGTGGTGATCGTGGATGTCGCTAAAGGCTTGCCAGGCTCTGTGCACGCGTTCCGGACGCACCAACACACCGCGACGACACAGCAGCAAACAACCTCGTCCCAACAGTTCACCAAGCACGTCTGGCAGGCGCACGCGAACGCGGTGTTTGACCTGCGGTGGTGTGACGGTACCCAGAAAATGCTCACGGCGTCGGGCGACCAAACCGTGAAACTGTGGGACGTCGAGACCGAGGTGTGCCACCGGACGTTTCGGTTCCACCGAGGGTCAGTTAAGGCGATCGCGGTACGGCCTGGTGAGACTAACGGCGCGGTGTTCGCCAGCGCGGGGAGAGACGGGTGCGTCGCGCTGTGGGATACGCGCGTGGCGAGACGCGGCGGCTCGGGTGGCACGGTTCGAAACGGCGAACCGTGCGACGCGCCAATCGCGGCGGTGGAGCGCGCGCACGAACCAGCGAGGGTGGTCCGGGGCAGTGGGTCGTCGATGTATCACCGCAGTGGAAACGCGAAAGGCGTGTCCCTGCAACACCTCACCGCGCAACTCGCGGAACCAAGGACGACGCGAGCGGCGGCGCGCGGCGACCGAGGACCGGACGTCGGCCGGGGGGTTACGTCCGTCGCGTTCGCGCACGACGGGCAGATTCTTCTCACCGCGGGTGCGGCGGACGGGGTGGTTAAGCTGTGGGACGTACGGAAGCTGGGTTCTGGGAAAACCGTGGCGCAAATGGTGGACTGCGATCCAGGCGCGCTGGCGGGGGGAGTGGACAAAAACGACGCTGACTTTTTCGACAACAAAAACACGGGCCACAACGTCGCGACTTCCACGTCGCGACGCCGAGGCATAACTTCCCTGGCCCTCGCGCCTGGCGGCTCCACTGTGGTCGCGGTGTCGTACAGCGATTCGCACATTGGGGTTTTCAACCACGCGTCTCCGTGCAGTGGTCCTGTTTGTCACTTGCGAGGCGTACGCGACGCTCCGGCGGCGGTTTCGTTCAAGACGAGTTTTTACGTCAAGACTTCGTTTTCGCCGCAAGGCACGCACCTCGCGTCCGGTTCGTGCGACGGCAAGGTGTACGTGTGGCGGGTGGACCGGCCGTGTGAAAGCCCTGTTGCGTTGCAAGGACACTCCGGGGAAGTCACCGCGGTGGACTGGTGTGCGCACGATTTCAATTCGTTGGTATCGTGCGCGGACGACGGCGTGGCGCGCGTGTGGGCGGCTGACCGGCGCGAAGCGGAACTTTCGCGCAGACGCCGGGAGAAGACGAGTCGCCAGGAGATGCGATTGGGTGCTAATGAGACACTGATGGGTGCTAATGAGACTCTGACGACTACGTCTCCTGCTGAGTACGTTTTCCAGTCGCCGACGCGGTTCCGGGACGTGTCAGGTCCAGAAAGCAACGGGCACAACTGCTCGCCGCCCGCGATTCGCACGCCGTTGTTTTCGCGCGAACACGCAATCACGTCGTACTTTTCGCCGACGGGCGAACCCGGGTCACAGGTTCCGGGGTAGGTTGGTACGCGGTAGATTGGGCGTTTACTTGTTGTGAAACTCGTAGTGCTCGAAAATTTCTAAGATGTGGTCGCGGCGACTCACTTCTCGTTTGCGCTCGCCGCCTTCTTCTTTTCGGAGCGGTTCTTCCCGTAGCAAGACCTGCATATTTTAGTTCCGGGCTCGTCTTTGCAGTTGTACATACCACTGACCACTGGTCGCATCCGTCCCGCACTTCACGCACGTCGTCCCCGCGGCCGCGGCGAAGTCCAACTGGTTCTTCCTGTAGCAACTCACGCAAAATTTAGTCCCGGGCTTATCTTTGTAGCTGTACCACACTATGGTTGTATCCGTCCCGCACTTCACGCACGTCGTCCCCGCGGCCGCGGCGTCGTCCAACTGGTTCTTGTTGTGGCAAGACCTGCACAATTTAGTTCCGGGCTTATCTTTGCAGTTCTGCCACTGACTGGTCGTATCCGTCCCGCACTTCACGCACGTCGTACCCGCAGCCGCGGCGACGTCCAACTGGTTCTTGTTGAAGCAAGGCTTGCACATTTTAGTTCCGGGATTATCCTTGCAGTTGAGCCACATGCTGGTCGTATCCGTCCCGCACTCCACGCACGTTGTCCCCGCGGCCGTTTCGATGGCCAGCTCCTGCGAAGAATATGGAACTCGAACGACGTGAGTCGAGATGAAACAGCTTGTGCCGGAAGTCATCATGCCTACGAGGTTGCTTGGCTACACACACACACAGAGAGAGAGAGAGAGATGCGAACCTCTTGTCTCCTGCACGGTCCGCAGTACCACGCGTCCTTCTTGAGCTTGGACCTAGTCATTTGGCTTGTGTTTTCCCCATCCTTACCGCAACCGGAGCACTTGCCACGGCTGGCAGCGAGCTGCGAAAAAGAGCACCGCGGGTATTGGGGTCAGGATGTGACGACACAAAGATTATGAAATATTGAGGTGTGGGGTCGACGCGCGTGACGTACCTGTCGGTTGTAGCAAACCTGACAGACCGGATTGTCCTTATCGTCCCTGTTGGCGTACCACTTGCCCGTCTCCGTCGTTTCGCACTCGGAGCAGACCAGCGCGATGCCCTGCGGAGGAATGAAAGTTCGAGGGTGAGTTTTACACGCCGTTGACGTGCACAGAGAACGGTGCAGGCGAATAGGTCCTGGGCACCTCGCATCAATGTGGATTGCGCACCTTTTTTATCCATCGTTTGGCATTGACGACCTTCGGAGACTCACTGTGCCAGATTGTGCGTCGATGAGCGAAAAGAGTTTTGTCAGCAGACGCTTTGGCAGGAGAAATCGTAAACAAGCGAGGACGAGGGAAGCACGCACCTGCGTGGAACAAATGCTTGGCGAGCAGCTTCGCCTTCCGAAGGTATAGACTCGTTGATCGGTGCCATCGCCCAACGCCTGGGCGTTCGCGTGTCGCGAAGAGCACGCCCGTGCCTTCGTGCCTGGTCCATCCAGATGGACTGCTCGGTGTGCCGAAGCGCGTGCGGTTTGACACGACGTGAAACGAATCCGGCGAGCGCGGAAGGTGCGCGTGCGTCGTCGAGGGAAACGCGCGTCGTTTGTAACGGCCGCCGGGTACATGCGGTACGCGTGGGCATCCGCGCCACCGCGTGCAGACCCGGCACGCTGAAGCACGCCATCGCGTGCGAGTCCGAGGCGCACGCGAGATGTGATTCGTGAAGCCAGGAAACTTCGTTGCCACGAAAAGATATTTGCCACTTTTTCATCGAAAAAATCCGTGTGATGCACTTCGCGCTTAGAGGTGGTAAGTCCAAGAAAGTATCACCTCAAGAAGAATACAGCACATAGCCCGTAATACAATTACAAATACAACCACGTCATGCCTTGTTACGAAGCCACGTCATGCCTTGACCTCGTCGATCGTCGTTTTCGCGGTTTCCAAACCGGCGCCCGCCGCCGTGTCCGTCGCTTCCGTTTCCGTTTCCGTCGCGTTCGCTTTCCTCAACAAAGCGGCTTCGTCGAAAATCTCGCGCGCCAGCGTGGACACCGCCATGGCGTACTGCGTGGACGGGTTGTACCGCATCAGGGAACGGAAGTTTTGCGTGGCGAGGAACGCCACGTTGTCCGGCGCGTCGCCGTCGGGCATTAACAAGTGCGTCTCTCCTGATAGTTTCCAAAATAAAGTGTCAGTCTCGTATGGGCAATCAGGGAGGCGGAATGTGGTGGGTGGGAAAAACTTACCCGAATTTTGCGAAACGGTTTCGTTGTTGTGTTTCGCGACGACGCCGTGCCAGTTGAAAAACGTCTGCGGCCGCGCCTGTTTCCGCTCACCCCAACACGTCCCGATCGCGTCGTTCGCTCGTAGCGTGTTTAACGTGGTTTCGTTTGCTATTTCCACGAGAAAACCCGGCACCTTGATCCTCGCGTCCCACTCGCAGTACTTGCTTATGAAGTTCCCCATGCTGGCGAACGTGTCCGGCAGCGAACACCAAATGTCCGCCCGACCGTCCCCGTCCGCGTCCACCGCGTACCGCCAGTAGTTCGAAGGCATGAACTGACACTGCCCTAACCCGCCGTCCCAGGAACCAATCAAAGGCGGTTTGAGTTGGCGGTTACCGGTGAGGGAGGTGTCGGTTTCACTTTCCGTTTCGGACATTCCGAAACACCCGCTGTCCACGATCCGCACCGCGTCGATGAGCTCGTTTTTAAAATAACCGGCGTCATGTAGATTGCCCTCCCCTAACGAACGCCAACTAAGGTTCGCCAGCGCCTCAACCGCGTTCGTGTTCCCCACGAAACCCCCGAAGCTGGATTCGATTCCCCAAATCGCGACGATGATCTCGCCGGGCACGCCGTACGTGAGTTCCACTTCTTTTAGTAACTTGGAGTTTTGCGAACGAAAAGTGTCAGTATTTCGTAATGTGTATGAGTAATTACTCTGGACAATCGTCAAAACAGTCGTTGGATTTGGAAAACGCGGGGACGTACCGTCGCGTGTCGCAGTAACAGCTCCGCGCCTCGTGCAACGCGGTCGCGGCTGACCATGGTGGTGACGTAACCCTGCACGCGTCGCGCTTTGGGTTTTGGTTTTTGATGTGTCTCGGCATCATCTTTTTCGGTTTTTCGCGATTCCGCCGTCTCCGCCGGCGCCGTTTGTTTCGGCGCCGGCTCGGGGTACGGCTCGATTTGGTCGAAACAACTCGCCAGGGTTTGTGCTGACACCCCTTTCCTTGCGCACTCGTTCCGGACACCGGAAAGGAAACTCCGGAAATCCATCGTACGCGACGACACGGCGCGCGACGTGACGGCCGGGTAGTCGACGCCGATTTTCGGGTCTTTTTTTTCGGGAGCAGAAACACCGGTCTTCGTGTCGTCGTTCGAAGCCTGACTGTTTGCCTGTGACGTCGCACCTCCTGTGACATCCGTCCCCTGCGCCGCGTGCGCGACAAAGAGACTCGAGCACGCGATCGTGCGGTTGTCAGTCGTCGTCGTCGCATTCACACACGCCGTCGAGGGACAGAACGCCGGCGCCGCGAACGCCGCGAACGCGAGCAGCGCGGTTTTCGCGAAGAAAACGTTGCCGGAACAGGAGGTGGACGATGCTTTGCGAGACGATGAGACTCGGTCGTCGTTGGGAAGGGGCACATCGTGTGTACCGCTTTTGGCGTGCGGTTTCGTCGCAAGCACGGTAACACACGTGCGTCTCGGTGCTCGTAACAAGTGGCCAGGGGAGATGCCGTGACGGTGCGGCGACGCACACGCCGCCGCGCGTGTTCCCATCTCGATCGATCGCCCGCACCAACGGTTTGTTACGCTTCTTCGTCTCACGGACGCACGAAATACGCACCCACAATCACGCCTCACCCCGCACCCAGCCTCCCCGCGCCCGTCCAGCCGTCGTCGCGACGACGCTGGGGAACCCCGGCTTGGGAAGCGGCTCGTGCGCCCGCGTGTGATGACGGGAGAGAAGGAAGCACATGTCGGCCTTTTCGCGACAAAGGCCATTCCAAGAGACTCGAAAAAGGCGCGAAACGATAAAAAAAGGACAACGAAATGCAAAATCTGCGCGGCTCGACCACGACACGTTGTCCACCCTGTGTACGCCTTCCACGCATTCAGCGAACGCACGTGTCATCGGAACACGACTCGGGTTCCCGTGATATCCTCACGGGGTTCGTGACGCGAACGGAAAGGTCGGAACACGGTCTGTGGTTGGTCTCCGGCACAGCGATTTTCGGCAACATGGACGCGAGTGATGGGCTCGGCGTGGTGCCCGCGCACACGTACGCGCGGTTACGGTTCGACGAAGCCGCGGAGCAAGCGGTGACGCATTTGGGTTACGTGCTACAGATGCACCAGGGCTCGCCGTACCAAGGCCAATTCGTGGCGCAGTCGGAACAACGCGCGGGTGCGTGTTTCTTCGTTTCCGGCACCCCGGGTGGGCGGCGAAATCCAATCCATGCGCGGGATCGTTGCGAATCAAATCAGTTTGTGATGATGGGGATGCGCGATGATTGGGGACCGAGGACGACCCTCGGGTGCCGTCTACGGTCTTGAATCGTGTGCGCTCACTGCCCTGGCATCTCACATCCACCGGACCCGCATCCCGCGCCGTTCAGGCAACAAAACATCGTGCCCCCGAACCCGATCGCGTCCGGATCTCAGACTGACCGTCCATCCCCACATTTCATTTTTCCCGAACGCCCATTTTACAATCAGGCATGGGATGCTCTCCCCCGCACATCGCCCTCCTTTCGGGGCTGCAGGGCACGAACATGACTGGCCGGCAAATCCAGGAGGCGCTGACCAGGCTCGCGATGCAGTTCGGACCGGTGCAAGGGCGGCTGCTGCCGAGGTGCAAGTACGTCAATCGATCATTGCCAAATCAGTTGCCAAATTTATTTACGTCGTCCTTTGTTGTTGGGTTTTTCGCGCATTCTTTTCGCCGAAGGTACGGGACGCTGACCATCACTTCCCCCCCAAAAGAGTCACGCAGAACGGGTGCGTGTTGCTTGGTGTTGATTCGCCCGACTCGCTGAGAATGGCCGTCGCCCTTTCCCAGATGTTACCGGGCGCTGATGCGTACTACGCGACGCAGCGCCCGGAGCAGCAGCACTTGACGCTAGGGCGGTTCGGCGGAACCGACGCGGCCGGGTTCGCGGCTTGGCTTTCGGAAAGCCTGCTGGGGCAAAACGCGCTGTTGCCCACGTTTACGGGGTCGCACGTGCAGCTTTCGGACGAAGCCAGGCCGTTCTCGAACGTCCCGGTCGCGTTGACCGGGGGTGCGGGGGCGGGGGCGACGGGCCACGGGGGAGGGTTCGGCAACGGAGGGCTGGGCAACGGAAACGGGCTGCGGCAAGGCGGGGTTCCGCTGGGCGGGTTCGCCCCGGTGGGTGGCGGCGCCGGGTTCGACACACCGATCGGGGGGGCGGTCGGGGCGGAGCGTCCAGAGCTCCCACGCGGCGCGGGGGGGGGGCTCGTTGAGGCTCGCAAGCCGGCGGCGCCTGTTCCGAGTGGTAACTCGTTGAGTAATAACTCAAGACCAAGACCTTCTCCCGCCGCGATTGGCATTGCGGGCGGCGTCGCGACACCAGCGCAAGCGCAGCCCGCTTCGTATGCCTCAGCGATGAAGGTCCCGGTTTCTTTGGCGGCGCCGATTGGTGGGTCGTACGCCGCAGCGGGCGGCGTTTCCGGCCCCGTCGCGGCGACGGGTCCTGGTCCGTCTCGGGAGACGACGACCGCCGCGGCTCAATCCTCCGAGGCGCTTCTCGAGATGCTCCAGACCAGCTGTGTGGGTGCGGAGGGCGTGGGTGTTATTTGCAACTCCGCCAGCGTCAGCGGTGGGTTCGTGTTAAGGCCACAGGAGCAAGCCGCGTGGACATTGCGGTTAGCGCCGCTTGTGCAAAACTTGCGCGACGTGTTGAGTTCGGTGGGCGCGTTGCGATTCTGCCAGATGATAGACGGCGTGGCGAACCCGCACGACTGGTCCCTAGCGATTGAGTGCCAGCCCAACCTCGCTCGAGGCGCTACGCTGGAGATGGTGCAGGACCAAACAATCTGCGCGCAGATCGAGGCGAACGCGGTGGCGGCGTCCAACACGGGGGCGCAGGTGCGGTTGGTGGCCGTGGCGGTTGACCAGAAAAAAATTGGCGCGCCCGGGCACAACGACACCGGCTCGCCCGTGATGCTGTGTCGCTCGGAGCACGTCGTGGACAACGGCACTGGCCTCACAAGAGTCGCTTCCTTCGCGCTGCACCTGGAGCCCGTTTCAGGGCTAAACTCGGCGGACCCGCCGTACCTCTCCCTGACCTTCGCGTGGCTGGGCGCGCGGTGGCCTTTGGCGAGCGTTGGCGACGGCGCGGAGGCTCGCGTCGCAAACCCGGTGCCGCCGCCGATGACCTCGGGCGCCGCGGGTAACAACGCTAACCCCGGCCCGCGTCGACCGGGCGACTGGACCTGCGTTGGGTGCGCCGCGCACAACTTCGCGTCGAGGTCGGTGTGCTTCAAGTGCAAAAACGGGAAGCCAATTGGGGTGCCTTCTGGCGGAAGCCGCGGGGATGGTGAGTTCGGTGGCAAGCCTGTTTCTTTTCCGGGAAGCGAGCCTTCCCCGGGGGCGGGCGCACAACCTGTGGGCGGTTCCTTCCGGCCTGGTGATTGGATATGCGCCGGGTGCCGGGCGCACAACTTCGCGTCCAGGGGCAACTGCTTCAAGTGCAAGCAGCGGAAGGCGGGCGCGGTTTCGGAGCCTTCTGCGGGCACAGAGCCTCCAGCGCCCCAGGCAGGCGGCGGCGGAAGTTTGCAAACCGCGAGCGACAACTTCCGATCCGGGGACTGGCTTTGTCAAAACTGCCGCGCGCACAACTTCGCCAGCCGCGGCTCGTGTTTCAAGTGCAGCTCGAAACCTAGCAGCTCGTGAGTGCCTTTTTTTCGTCGCGACAAACCGGAAACGTGGCGGCACGAGGGACGGGCGTAACGGACGCGACGTACGCGAGAGGACAGAAGGGAGCAGATAACAGAGAGGGTGTGGAGGGTGGGTGTGGGGAGACACTGAGAAAGTTTCTGCGTGATGAAAAAAGGTTTCTTCTGACAATGCGCGAAAAAGCCGCGCGTGTTCCACCCACGGGTACCACGAGCACTCCACGCACGACACGCACTGCACGCCCAGCCCGCGCGCGTTCCTTGCAAACCAGTTTTACTTGTAAAACGCGAAATCGTCCCCCGGTTTCCGCACCGAGCTTTTGTATCCTTTTTCGAAATCCTTTGGCATTATTACGTACCGGTTTTTCCGAACTGCTTGCAGTCCGGCTTCCGATAAATAAAAGAAAGTGTCAGTCTTGCATGGGCAAACAGACGGCGGGATTTGGGTTGGGAAATACATACCTTCCTGGCAGATGCTCCGTATGTCCGCGGCGGAGATTTTATCCGGCCGGCTGACGTAGTCCTCCAAGTCAACTTCATCCGAAAGGTTCATCTTCGCGGTGCACACTTGGAACACCAAGCGCTTCTGGCGTCGGTCGGGGGCGGGGCACTCGATTTTACGATCCAGGCGTCCAGGGCGAAGCAGCGCCGGGTCCAACGTGTCCTGTCTGTTCGTGGCCATTATGACCTTGACGTTGACGGTCTGGTCGAACCCGTCCATTTGGTTCAGCAGTTCCATCAGAATGCGCTGGACCTCTCGGTCCGCGCCGGTGTGCGCGTCGAACCTTGCGGTGGCGATGGAATCCACCTCGTCGATGAAGATGATCGCTGGGGCGTTTTCCTTGGCCAGGCGGAACACGTCCTGAGATTAATAAAAGAAAGTGTCAGTCTCTCGTAATGTGTATGAGTAAACGGTCAGAGGTAATAGTCCCTTCTGGTACGAGTATGGGCAAACAGTGTGGGTGGGATTTGGGAAATAAAATACGTACCCGCACCATGCGCGGCCCCTCGCCTAAATATTTCTGCACAAACTCGCTGCCCACCACGCGGATGAACGCGGCGGTGGTGTGGTGCGCCACGGCCTTGGCGAGCATGGTCTTGCCGGTTCCAGGGGGGCCGTACAGAAGCACACCGCGGGGCGGGTCGATGCCGATTTGGCGGTACAAATCGAAGTGCGTAAGCGGCAACTCGACGGCTTCGCGGATTTCCTGCGAGGGTAAAGAAAAAGGTCAGTCGGGACCGTGACTTGTATGAGTAAACAGTCGGGCGTACTCGGGCCGAACAGTGTTGTACTCTTGTGCACTTATTGTAGTGGTAAGACTTGCGTAACTGCACTCTGCACAGCATGTCAAACGGCGTTTGGATTTGGGAAAGCCCCGCGACACGTACCTGCTTCTGCACGTCCATGCCCCCCACGTCGCTGTACTTCACGTCCGGCCGCTCCGCGTCGGTTAACAGGGAGATGCTGCTATCCGCCTCTGGTGGCAGAATGTCAACAAGCGCGTTGGAGTGACGGTGCAGGGCGACGGACGAGGACGGCTTTAGGAGTTCCCGGTTCAGGGTGGAAAGAATGCGGACGTAGTAGTTGGAACCCGTCGTGGAGCTCACTATTCCCGCGTTTTCGTCAACCATCTCCAGGAACTGCCCGATCACAAGCGGCACGGCTTGAATCCGCTTCACCTCCTCCTGCGCGCGTAGCAACTCGATTTTCAAGTTCTTCTGCTCATCCTTGACGTACTCCTCCTGGATCTGCACGAACTCCAGCTCGCGCTGCAGATGTTTCAGCTTGGTGTACAGGTCCTCCTCGGACTCAACACCCAAAACCGAGGTGGGGGAGGAAGGGGAGGGCTTCTCCACGTCCATGGCCTGGGGTTTGGGGGTTTTACGGGTTAGGGTAAGGCGTGGGACGAGTGGAACAGAGGCGAGGGGTGGCGGGACAGGGTTTGGAGTGGTCGTTGGTCAGTCAGAGATCTGACGAGGGCGCTTTTGTGTTTTTGGGAAACCTTTTTTTCAACGGCACGCGGGATGGGAGGTACGCGACGCGTCGTTTCGGGAGGTGCCAACCGCGGGGGACACAGTTCGTGACCGTGAGGATCCTACACGCGTGCCCATGGGGTCGTTTCCCATCGCCGCACGCGCCGAACCACCTCCGTGGTTCACGGAAAACCTCAGATCCGACGACCGAACGAGCACATCTGTCGACGTTGGTGGGTGAGTCCCCCGGTGTGCCCCGTTAGGGTTGCCCCCGCGAAACGCGCGGCCAAGGCGAAAAAACAACACACGCACCATCGAGTCCGCCTTCGCAGGTGCCGCGTTCACCGCGGAGCTTCTTCGCGTGGCAACCATGTCGGCCCACCCTGCGCGACGATCAGCGCGTGCGTGCGCGTCTGGAAGAGTTCAGAAAAGAAAGAAGGGAGGTGAAAGCCGAAATCCAGACTGTTTGCCTGTGCGAGAGTGAGTCGCGTCGCCTCGGACTGTAAAAAGCCGGCAAGCACTGCGACGATATGAATGTTACCCACGGTTCTGCCGAGGAAACCTGGAGGTGCCTGCCGCAGTCTCTCCGGCGCAGTCTAACCGGCATCGCACCGCAGCCGGCCCGTCTCATCGCCGGGCACAACCTCTTCTCGTTCCCATGGTACAGAAAAAGTACGCCCCCGCCGAGGGCACGCCGACGCACACACGGCGCATGAGCCTAATGAGCGAGACCCTGGCGCGGGGTGCGCTAACCGGAACCGCGTTCCCGCCTGTCGCGACGTGCCCTGATTTCCCCCTCGCCACGTTCTTCTACCTGGACCAAGTGCCCAGCGACGCGGACTTGACGCACACCATGCGGAAGATCGCGGACTTCGCAAGGCTGAAGAGCAGGGTGGTGCCTGACACTTCACGGAAGAAACACAACTACGTCTGGGAAGAGGTTGTTGACATCGAGCAGACGCTTATGCAACACGTGACGCGCACCGAGGTCGGCAGCGAAACCGAGTTACGCGAAGCGATGGACAACCTGCTGGTGGCGCCCCTTGAAACGACACGGCCGCTGTGGGACGTCTGTGTTTTGACCCTGAAGGCGGACGCGCCGTGGACCCCCTCAAAAGGAGGCCCGAAAAAGAAACCGCCCATCGTGTGCGTCCGCGTGTCGCACGCCGTGGGCGACGGCCTGTCCCTGGTCAACGTCATGAATCACCTCACCGACGGCGAGTCTGGTGTTTTGGAGTTCAAAAGAAGAGTGCCCACGCGGACGAACTGCGTGATGAGTTACATGACGAACCCGGTGAAAATCCTCGACCTTTTTGTATGGCTGTTCAACTGCGTGTACGCGGTGCTGGCCGCCATCGCGACGCCCGTTGGGAAGCGCGACTCGCACACCGCGTTTTACGACGCCAAGGAAGTGGTGGCTTTTTCCGGCAATAGAAAAATGATCACCTGCGACGGGTTTTTACTCTCCGACTTGAGAGAAATCAAAAACAAGTTCACGTGTACGATAAACGATGTGGTCTGCGCGTGCCTGGCGGGGGCGCTTCGGCGGTACGACGAAACAATCGCGGCCCGGAACACGGCGTCCCAAAAGAAATCCAACTTCTCAAAAAACCCGTACACGCGCGCCGCCATCGCGGTGCCGTTCGTCGACGGCCGGCCGAAGGACCCGGCGTTTCTGTGCAACAACTGGACGTTCGTTTCCCTTGTACTCGCGTCTGGCCCTAGCCTCACGATCGTGGAGCGGCTGAGGCTGACGAAGGTACGGCCTTGGGGCTTTCCCGAATCCCGCCTCCCTGTTTACTGCTCTGTATGGAGTACAGTCGGAAAGTACTACCCACTCCGTCTACCCTTTCCAATCCCTCATACACATCACGACCGACTGACACTTTCTTTTCTTCATCTCAGAAGCGGTGCGACCTCATGAAAACCACCCCCGCGGCGCACGCGGTGAGCGCGCTGAACGTCGTCGCCGCCGGTTTGCTCGGCCCGGCGTTCCAGTCGCAAACCATTTACGACTTCATGTCCAAGCACACCATGGTGTTCACGAACGTCCCAGGGCCTGCCAAGCAAATCAAGCTTTTTGGAGGGAAACCCGTGCGGGACATGACCTTCGCGGTATCAAACCTGATTAACCAGGTCAGCGTCATGTCCTACGCCGGACAAATGGGGTTTTCCCTGGTTGTGGACCCAAACAAAACACCAGACGCGCACCTCGTCGGGACGTATTTCGGGGAAGAGCTTAGGGCCCTGATGGGCGCGGATGGGGAGAGGCTGGGCACGAAGTGATGATGCTTATACGGCGTGATGACGCGACGAAATTGTCAGTGCGTACTTTTCGCACAGCTTGTGTCTAAAGTCCGCGGAAGGGTGTGTCTTCCTGACGTCACTCTTTGTGTGGTAACTAAGAATACCTGCCCTAACCTTAGCCTCTTTAATCACACCTACTTTTACTTTCACTTTAATACCTTCATCCGCGGCCCTCGAATACCTTCACCCGCAGCCCTCGACTCTACGCACTTTCGCGAGTACTCGTCAATCCTTCACCGGGGCTCCCAGCCCCGCGAGCGCGCGCACGTGCGCGACGACGCACTGCGCGAAGTTGTCTCGCTGCAGGGTCGTGGTGTTTTCGTTTGTATCCGTGACGAGATGCCCGTACCCGCCTTCCAGCACGGAAACCACCTTGCCTCCACCCGAGTGCGTCACCGCGCACAACCGGTTGGTCATCTCTTCGTAATCCTCGGGGGTCAAGTTCACGCCGCCGTTGCGCCGGCCCCGCCGATCCACGCCCACGTTCCCAACGTCGTGGTTCGCGCCGTCGAAGCCGGCGGAGATTATCAGAAGGTCAGGCCTTACGATAAATAAAAGAAAAGTGGTTAACGTCTTGTATGGGCAAACAGTGTGCCTGGATTTGGGAAACGCAATACGTACCGAAACGCGCGTAGGGGAGGTAAGATTCGGTCACGTAGTAGTCGCATCCACTCTTCTCGTCCGCCGGCGGACAACGGCGGGGCGGCGACTTTGGGCGCGACAACCGCGATTTCTTCTTTTTCCTTTTTCTTGACTAAGTTGCTCCCGCTCCCGTCCAGGTCGTCGTCCCTGTTCCTCTTCGGCACACGTTTCCGCCCCCCCACCGCGTCGCTTACGTTTTCCTGCAAACGCCACATCGGAGGCACCACCACGTTCACCACGTTGTCGTGCAAGTCGCTCTGCGTGCCCGTGCCTGGGTAAAACTCCACCCCCGAACCCTTGCCGTCGTCCGCGAGGTGAATGGAGGCGAAGAAAACATCCTGGTCGTCGGGTGACGCGCCGCAGCGCGCCGCGCGTCCGCGTCGCCGCGCACAGTGCCAACCACGCACGATCTCCTCCGTGCCGTTGCCGTGATGCACGTCGAAGTCAACCACGGCGACGCGTTTCGCGTATCGCCCGTTGTTGCCTTGCAAGGCGTGCAGCGCGCCTGCGAATTGGAGAGGGAGGTCAGCGCGAGGTCGTTTCAAAAAAACGCGATCCAAAGAAAATAGTTCACAAAAAATAAACAACGTAGAATGTACGGTTCGTATCTGTCCGAGGGCGACGTATCCTCAGCGTCTCCAGTCATCAGAAACCGCGTGTGCTTTGCGGGAGGCAACGTGTGTTATGTGAGGGCGTCCGCGTGCCGGCGTGGTCCAAACCGGCACCCGTCCGCGCCTCGCCTGCCGGAACAAAGAGTGAAAAAAAAAGAAATCCGCGCGAGTGGAACTGGAGAGGCTCCGCGCCGTACCGATCATGGCGTTGTTGAGAATGGAGAACCCCGAGGAGGGCGCGCCCTCCGTGGCGCCGTCCGTCCCCGCGTGGTGTCCTGGTGGGCGCACGCACACAAACGCGGTTCGCGCGTTGTTTCGTAACACTTGCTCAACCGCGTGTACCACGCCTCCCGCGGCGCGAAGCGCGGCGGCCATCGTTCCTGGAGAAAAGAACGTGTCGCTCAGTTCCTTCTTCTTTTGCTTCTTCCCCTTCAGCCCCTGGTAGTACGGCGTGAACGCCACCGGCGTTCCCACCGGATTGATTTCCTCATCAAGCGTGGTGACAATACCGATGTACTCCTCGCTGTGCGCGCGAATCAGTTGATCGTACGTCGCGCTGTCGAAGGCACTACACGAAACGGTTTCGTCTTCAGGGAGCGCGCCGGTCGCCGCCGCCCTCGCCTGCGATTCCAACACCGCGGCGATACGTTCCGGGGACTCCTGGTGCGGTTTCGTGGAGATGTGTTTGTCGCAGTCTCCGTGGTGCAAAACGAGGACGCGCAGCGATGGCTCACGTTTGAGCAACGCCGCCCGCGTCGCCGCTCTTGCTTTGGCTCGAGCACCCTTACTCACTTTCGCGCCAACCACCGCAAGTACGCCGCGCCCGTCCGCGTTCACCACAAGCGCGTTGGCGCCCGCGGCGAGCAGCGCGTCGCAGCACGCTATCCTTCCAGCCGCGGCAGCGACCATTAACGGCGTGTCTCCCGTGTCCGAGGCCCTCGTGTCAACCGCTCGCCCTCCCTCCCACCCGGCCATTTTACTAAGCGCCTCGTTATTACCTTGCTGCGCCGCCCAGTGCAGGGGGGTCCACCCGCCGGAAAGCGCGGATGGAGACGCGCCTCGGTCTAACAGAAGCGTGGTCATAAAGGACGCCGCGCATGCGTCGTCAAGCGCCGCCGCAACCGCGAGCGCGGTGTTTCCGTGCTCGTTCCTAACGTCCACCGGACTGAAGCGGTCGCTATCGCGCCCGGCAGCGGCGGGCGCGATCCCGGCGGCGCGCGCGTTTGCCATCTCCCCGAGACGCGCTGCTGCGTTTCCGGCGGTTCCGAGTTCGTTTCCCGGGATCGAGATCGACCACGGTTCCCGTGATTCGCTCCCGGGGCCGAGTATGTCCCGCACCGGTCGCGGCGGCCACTCCGGCGTGCTACTCGCTTGGCTTGTTTTCGCCGCCGCGACGTGCTTCTCTGGAACCCGCGCGTCCAGCCACGCCCGGACCGCCTCGACGTCGCCAGCCGCAACCGCGGCGTGCAGCGGCAAACACGTCAACGCCGTGGCTGGGGTGACCGGTGGATGCTGCGTATCGTCCGCGTCTTCGCTCTCTTGTGATAAAATCGAGCTTTTCGCACTGCTGCCAGGTCTTTCGTCATGAGGTGTGGACGGGTTGGAGGGAACGTTTACGTGTAGCCCGAGTCGAGGCAAGCTCCCTACTCTGGTGACCGTGGGTTTCGGCGGGGGCATGGCGGTCGTGTCGCGCTCAGCGCTGCCAACCGGAGACGACGCGTCTTCCAGGACGTCCGCGATGGAAGAAGGTTCCTCGGACACCTCGTTCGGCCCATTAGACAAATCGTCCAGCGCGCATAGCTCGGACATGCGCCCACTCGAACCGCGTTGCGTGCGCAGCTCATTCGGTACCCTCGCCGCGCCGATATCGTCGCCGTCCATCACCACTCGACGCGTGTCTCAACAACGCGCGACCGCGTGTGCTCGGGCTCTCGCGGAGCATCGGAGAGACCCGAAAACAGCAAAAACGATTTTAACAACGATCTTCCGCAGCTTTTTTCTTGGCCTTCAAAACTCTTCTGTCGTCGCCGCCGCCCCGCGGTACTCGGCGCACGTCGCGTTTCGAGGTCGGCCCGGTGCCTTGCGCGCGCGGTGGGTAGTTTCGCGACAAAAGGGGCAGGTTCGGAACCGAGACGCGAGGAAAAGGCATCACACAACACGGCGGAAGTGTGTTGTGCACGACGTACCAGATGGATGCTTTCGCGCAGCGCAAAGCGGCGACGCTGCAGGAGCTGCTGCTCGATGCTGGCGATTTCTCGCGCGCGGGGCACGTGGACCAACGCGCCAAGGCCATCGTGGGCCTTGTGAACCGGCACAAGGACTTCTACACCACCAGTTCGTGTTCCGGGCGGGTGAGTTTGTTTGCTGACCCGACCACCTCCACGAAAGCGGGGGGGTTGAAAGGAGGCGAGTGGGTGTACGTTTCGCACGAGCCGGCGGAGGCGGGTGCGATTGTCGCCGCGGTGAGGGAAAAACTGGGCGAAGACCCGGAAGACGAAGATGAATGCGAAAAAAAAGCCAATGAGACTTCACAAGGAATCGATCCCGAGTGCTCTTTGGTGTTAAGGTTCGAGCCGTTTATTTTGTCCGTTGAGGCGTCCAGCGTCGAACACGGCGGGCGCTTCGTCGCCGCCGCGCGGGACGCGGGGTTCCGCGAATCGGGAATCACGGGAAACGACCGGCGCGTCGTGTGTAGCATTCGGTGTTCCATCCGCATGGAAACGCACGTTGTGTCTCGAGGGGTACGGCTTGTGAGTGACCTCGCAATTCGCGAGCTCGTAAGAATAGCAAACGAAAAGTGGAACGCGAACAAACTCCGGGCGGAGAGGCTGGAGGAAACGATCGCGCGCGTGTTCGGGCGAGAGATGGATCCGGGGACTTCGGTTGGGGTTTCTGGCACTTACGACTCCCCGAAACTTGTGCACGACGTTTCGCCCTCTGATGAACAATCGCACCACGTCGCAAACTCAGTGTCAGCTCGACACCAGTGGGTATTCACGGTGGACCCGCTTCGCGCGAAGCGATGTAAAGACTGCTTGAAAAATATGAACTGGCTGGATAAAAAACGCAAAGCCGGAATCGGCGCGGAGGGAAAGGTTCTGTTACCCATAACCTTGGAGGGCGCGCAGATTTTGCGGGATGCAGTCACCTCCTGGGAAAGTGATGTCGATCCCGAGTCGCCGTACGTCTGCGTTGTCCAAGCACTCCAACACGGCGTCGCCGCCGTGGCCGAGTCGGCGACTGGCGGCGACGGCGAAACGCCGGTTCTCGCGGCGCGAATTGAATTTAAAAATCCCGCCGCGTTGATTCGACAAGCCGCTTTGTCCATAGCTGTAGCCGCCCCCACAGGAAAAGGAAGCAACGTGTTCGGCAACGAGATTCCCACGAAATGGGAAAAGCTCGGGTCGCTGGCGTTGCTTCCGTCGGACGCGTTCCGTTCGGAAACGCTTTGGCCGAGTGCGACGCGCGCGAAACTGTACGGCGCCGTCTCTTTGGCGCTCGGCGTGACCCGCCTAGCCAGGCAAGCCGAGGTTTCCCAAGGCCCGAAACGTGAATCAAGAGCTGAGATGTTGTGGGACCCGGCGAATGCGGGGGGGTGGGTTGATACGAAAGAGTTAGGGGTTTGGTACGGCTTGGACGTCACAAAGGTTATGTTTTCCTCCGGCAACGGAACGGAAAAACAACGGATGGGAAAGATCGCGGCGGCTGGTGAGACGGTGGTTGATTTATTCGCCGGAATCGGGTACTACACGTTGCAGCTGTTGCACCACTCTGGTGTGGCCAAGGTGGTTGCGTGCGAGTGGAACCCGCACAGCGTGGAGGCGCTCCGGAAAAACTTAGTGAAAAACGGTTTTGACGAAACGCGATGCGAGGTCCGGGAGGGCGATAACCGCCGGGTCGCGCCGACGGGCGTCGCCGACCGAGTGCTTTTGGGGTTACTGCCTGACAGCGAACGCGCGTGGCCCACCGCGGTCGCGGCGCTCCGGGATAGCGGCGGGGTGTTACACGTGCACGGCAACTGCGCGAGCGGCGAGGAGTCGGTTTGGGTGAAGCGTCTGGAGGAGGAAGTGTCCGCCGCCGCCGCGAGTTTGGGCAGGGAGTGGTCCGTCCGGGTGGAGCACGTAGAGCGGGTGAAGTGGTACGCCCCACGGGTACGGCACCTCGTCGCTGATGTGCGGTGCGTCCCGGCCAGGCTGACGAGCGCGTGGGCGCACGCCGTGGGCGCTTCCACGTCCACGTCGCCGGGCTCGACCCCGACGGCGACGGGCGGCGGCGGCGCGCGGGTTTCGTCGTACGAGCACAACCTCGCACAAAGCCAAAGCCCGGGTCCGCGAAGCGCCCACAAACCGCCAAGCGGGTTCAACGTGTTGACTCCAGGCGTCGTCAAGACGCGCATTTCGGTTTTCGAATCACCCGACCACTCCGAACCGAACTCGCCTTCCGCGAACGTTTCCTTCCGCGACATTTCCGCGCGAACGCGGCGAGACGGTTTAAACCGCGCGACGGAAAAAGAAAAGAGCGTGCGCCGAATGCACCGCCCTTCCCGCGAAAGTTTCGCCCTAGGTCCGTTAAATCAACGCGAGCCTTGCGTTCTGACCGGCCTGGATGTCGGTTCCGCGCCTTGGACGTGGTCGCCGTCGCACCTTTTGGCCAAGCCGGCGGTGGCGGACCACGAGATAAGCGTGCACGTTTCGCAGTCGCCGCACTTGGACTTCGTGAGGAAAAACTTTACGTTCGAAAACGTAAAGTTCGGCGATTTGCTTAGGAAACTGGAGGGAGAGAAAGACGGCAAGAAAACGTGGTACTACCTCCGAAGCATCGGCCGGAACCCGCGGAAGGAACCCGCGCACGCGCTTACGCAGTTCCCGGACCTAGCCAAGGAACTGAGTATCCCTGGGGACGTTTTGTGGGGCGCCGCGCCTGGGGAGGTAACAGGTACGGCCTTGGTCCTTTCCCAAATCCCAATATTGTTTGCCCATACTCGCCCTGACGAAGGGACTATTACCTCTGCCCATACAAGACTGACACTTTGTTTTATTGGTATCAGATGGAATGGATGAAAAGTATTTCTCCTCCGTGTTGCGGTGCAGCAGCGGCGGGTGCCGTTTGTGGACGCACTACGACGCCATGGACAACGCGTTGATCCAGCTGCACGGTGAGAAGCGCGTGCTCCTTTTTCCGCCCAGCGTCGCCGCGGGGCTTTACCTGGACGGTTCGTCCTCGCCAATCGTGGGGCCGGAGGTGGACGGCGAGGGCATTCCGTACGCATGGCCAAAACAATTCCCCGCGTACAAAGCTGCGAGGCAAGCCGCCATCGAAGTTATCCTGCAACCAGGTAAGTGTTGCCTTTGCCAAATCCAGGCACTGTTTTATCTCTCAGCTTTTTTGTTGATCCATACATCGCCCAATACAAGACGTTAACCACTTTTCGGTCACAATCGCAGGCGACGTGCTGTTCATCCCCGCGCTGTGGGCGCACCACACCGAGGCGCTTCACGGGCCGTCAATCGCGGTGAACGTGTTTTGGCGGGAGCTTCGTAAGGACCAATACCCTTCAAAGGATTTGTACGGCAACGCGGATCCGATCTGCGCGACGGAGGCGCTTGTGTTGTGCCAAGCCGCGGCCCAGAAACTGTCCACCCTGCCGCCCGACCACAAGGCGTTTTACGGAGGTACGTGTTGTATTTCCCAAATCCAAAGACTGTGTTCCCATACAAGACTGACACTTTCTTTTATATATCTCAGGCGTCGCGGCGTCGCGTTTGTTGCGGGACTTGCGGGTGGAAGAGCGGGTCGCGTCGACGGTCGCGGTTGCGTTTTCGAAACAAGAGAGCACTCCCGGGAGTGACTTTGAGCCCGCCGCCAGGTTTGGCCCGAGCCCTATTACTGAAAACGCCAGTAGGACCTCCCCGGGCCCGGGGCCGGGCGGTGTTTTCGCGTACCCCGTGTACTGGTCGGACGCGTTGAAGGGCGTGGCGCTTGGCATCGCGCTCGCCGCGGCGTGGCGCAGGCTCGCGAAACGAGAGTAGCGGTGATTAATTGTTTATTTACGCGAATAGTATGTCGTAATCAAGAATAGAGTCGGTAGTGCGCAGTGCCCTTTACGTAATAAATAAATAATAGAGTGCGTAGTGCCCTTGATAGTGCGTAGTGCTCTTGATAACCCTCACTCCTCACTTCATCCCCCGGCAAATCCCCAGAATAACCTCCAGCAACCGCGGCATGGTTTCCGGGATGCCGCTTTTGATTTCAAAGTCGGTCAGGCGGTTCTTTTCCCGGTAGTAGTTCTCCACCGGAACCGCGTGTGTCTTGTACACCTCGAGCCGGGCTTTCACCACGGTTTCCGTGTCATCCGGCCGCTGCGTCATTTTCCCTTCGCACCCAACCGGAGGGTTCAACGGAGGCATCACAATAGGCGGGTCGCCCGGGTAGTTGATATCGGCGATGTTAAAATTCTTGGAGTTTTGCCAGAAAAGTGTCAGTATTGTGTGGTCAAACAGTCGTTGGATTTGGGAAATGCAATACGTACCTTCCCGCACTCGCTGCAGATGCGCCGCGCGCAGCACTTTTCAATCAGAATCTCTTCCCGCAGCCCAAGGTTCATCACCGCGGTGATTTCCGCGAACGTTGACAGCGCTTGCGCCTGCGGAACCGTCCGGGGGAAGCCGTCGAGCAAGAAACCGCGCTCGCCGTCCAGTACCCCGCGCTCCACGCGCTGTTTTAAAATGTCCAGAATCATGGAGTCGGGAAGCAGTTGCCCGGTCGACGTGATCGCCTGCATCTCCGCCCCGAGGGCAGTGCCCCTTTTGATCTCGTCCCGGACCAAGTCACCAGCGCTGATGTGCGGAATCTGCATGAGTTTCGAAATCCGAGTAGCGTACGTGCCTTTGCCCACACCGGGCGCACCGAGGAACACCCAGTTCACGCGCTTGCCTTGCGCGAGCGCGGTGTCGCACACCGACACCAGCTCTTGCGCGAGCGCGTCGGTGGTTTGACTGCGGCGGTGAGGCGCGCTCGCGAGCGCGCGGGCGATCGCCACGGGTGTTGCGTTTGGAAACCGCGCATGTGTCCCGCACGAAACGAGCGCACGCGCGGTACGGCGAAGCATGGCGCGGCCGAGACTGCGGACGCGATCGCGGCCGAAACGATGCTGAAAGTGTCGGCGGTGAGGCCCTGTCGAAAAATTGGACGGGACAAATGCATAAAAAATGTCCCGTCGTCGCGGGCCCTAAGGCTAACCGCCCACACTCGTTATCATCGTGTCTTCTTCTGCAACTGGTGCTGGCGTGACGCACAATCCAAAGCACTCGAAGCGCTGTCCAAATTGCTCCCTAAAGCCCCGTCCAGACCCACCACGGAAGGACCCAAAACGCGAAGCTCGTTACCTTTTGTATTTTTCGCGTTACTCTTTGCGTTTTGCCACGACAAAAAGGCGTTCCAAAAAAGACCGCCTCCGTTGAGAAAAAGCACCCTGTGCGCGGGCGGGCAGTACATGAAGTTCACCATGTTCGCGGCTGGCCAGAAAACACTGCCTGCTATTGCGACTTCGTACCAGGTGTCTTTGAATTTTTGCACCCCGCCTGTGAAGGCGCCCCTGCCCTCTAAACCGCCCATCCACACGTTGAACAGAAACGCGTACGACGGGAACAAGAAAACGTGGCCCAGCGCGACTTTTTTCGCCGCCACGAACGCGGTCGTTTTGGGACCCACCGCGCGCTCGAGTATGCCCAGGGTTTTGCTGCAGTGGCCGGCCGGGTTTTGTGTGTAGGGTTAGGGTTTAGGGTTTAAGGTTTGGTCAGCTACTTGAGGTACATTCGTGTTTGTCCATTCGTGTTTGTCGTCTCGTTGCGCTTGAACGAATACATCAACACGCGAGCGTTGGGGACGGTAATCAATCAATCAGACTTACTTGAAGAACGGCCCGTGCAGTGTTAACCCCACCCCGAAGAACCGCGCGGTTCGCGTGAGGTCGTAGTTACCCAAACCCACGCGTTCCGCAACCGCGGAGACTATCCCGCTGTCCCGGTTTGACGTGGACGACGCGTCGTCGGTGTGCCTGACGCCTCGCACCGCGAACGGCGGCGACGATTGTGACTCACGCGAGTTCCGATGCTCGATGGTTTGGCAAAGCATGTCCCCTAAACTCATGATCGTGCCGGACGTGAGTCCCGTTTTCAGCATCGGGTGGATTTTGGGGAGCCATCCTCCCATGGGAACTAACCCACTCAATCGTGGAGACCGAACACTCGCGGCCGGCGTTCAAGCAAGCGTTTCGTATGTCACCGGCGCAGGTCGAGCTGCTGCAGCGCACGCTCAAGGACTTGGTCTGATGAACGACAACGCGGGGTCCCCAAGACAGTCCTCGGTGCGCTTCCGCGACCCGAGGTGTGCGGAGAGGACGAAGTGACACTGCCAGCTGGGCACGAACGACAATGGCGGACGGAGATTTGCCCAAATTTACCCGCCCCGGTTTTTCCCTTGCAGCGAAGCAAGTAAAGCAGTGACGTCACAAAGAGTCACACCACGGCGCAAAGAGACTCCCACTTCACCACGGCGCGGTGAGTATGTCGTCTGCCATCTCCTTCGCCACCTCCGTGCGCGGCTGCCCCGTTGTGGGTCGCCGCGCGCATGTGGCACGCCGCGTCGCCCCCGTGGTGACGCGCTGCAACGCGGATATCATGTCCGAAGTCGGTTCGTTGCGTCTGACTGAAAATCAGCTCCAGGCGAGTCGATACGTCGCCAGCAATCGGTTCAAGCTCCAGAAGAACAAAGGCCCGACGTTCGAAAAACGGTGGGCGGAACGTAAATCGCGGCTCGCCAACCTGGACGGGTTCCGGTTCTTCACGCTGATGCGACGGGTGGAGGCGAGTGCGGGCGGGATGGGGGGACCTCCAACTGCTGCAACTTCCGACGACGAGTACGACTACGTCTCCTTGACAATCTGGGAGGACAAGAGCGGGTTCGACGCGTGGCGAACCGGTGAGGCGTTCAAAGAAGCGCACGGCGGGGGAACCGTTTTCGGGTTCGCGGAGATGTTGATTTCCAGCCTGTTTGTTTTGAAAGGAAACCCGAAACCTGCGTTTTACGACGGGCTGTTACCCGTGGTGAAACCGCCGGCGGATGACACGCCGTGGCAAGCGGTGGGGGGCTGGCGAGACGTCCCGGCGGACGGCGTCAACCCGTTGAACACAGACGTGTTCGTCGCCATGAACAGGTTCAAGGTTTTGCCCGGGAAGGAGGCGGCTTTCGAAATGCGGTGGCGGGCACGGGAGTCACGACTCACGGAAATGGACGGGTTCCTCACGTTTCTTTTGCTTCGAAGAGACGCGCTGAAAGCGGAAGGTACGTGTTTGCATTTCCCAAATCCAACGACTGTTTGCCGATTGTCCAGAGTAATCACTCATACACATTACGGAATACTGACACTTTCTTTTTCCCAATCTCAGACGGGTACAACTACTCTACCCTCACGGTTTGGAACAGCCGCGGCGCGTTCGACAATTGGCGAGCCTCAAGCGCAAACGCGAACGCGCGTAAAAAAGAAAAAACCACGGAAACCGAGCCCATGTTCGACGGACCGCCGTCGCCGGTGCTGTACGAGGGGGTGCTGGCGCTGCTTTCGGGTAAAGGAGCGTAAAGCGCGAAAGGAACGTGAGAGCGCGGTAGAGGTAGTACAGTAGAGAACGAAGAGTCAAAAAAAGAAATTCTCCTCTCAAAATGAAGCCACGACTTTTTAAACTTCCCTCGGACCTCACAACACGCGGCGCCCCACGCCGCGCGCGCGTACCACAGTCGACCTCGTGTCCGCGATGGTGTACACCGTGTGCGTCCCGACGTCCCCTGACGCCGAAGGTTTGTCGCCGCCAGCGAAAGCGCCGCCAACGAAACAAACCCTGGTGTTCGAGGGTTTCCCCGACGGAACCGAAACCGCGTGGTTCACGTCGTGCCCCGCGTCGAGCCCGACGAAGAAGACGATGGCCCCCCGGCACCCCCGTGAACTTGCCCGACTCCGACACCGAGTCGGCCTCTGAGTCCGCCGATGACCGCGTCGTGAAGAGCAACGCGCGTACGCCCCAGGAGGTCATCGAGACCCTGCTAAACGAGGACTTCCCAAACGAAGGGTTTGTGAAGGTGGATCAAGTCGGAGTGCAAAAAGCGTTGACGCAAAACCCCGCGCCTCCCGTAAACACTCCCGATGAAACCACCCCCCCGCTTTCAGAACAAAGAGACCCGGTGTGGGTGGACTCGGACGATGAAACCGTCGCGTCGGACACCGAGGCGGTGGGCACGCAAAACGAATCGGTTCCGAATCGGCAAGCGGCGCGGGCGTCGGTCGGGACGGGGTTTGAAAAAAGGTCTGAACTCGATAAACTCGTCCCGCCCGATTCCTTCCCGAACGGGAAACGCCGGGCGACGGTATCGGTGAACGACCTGGCGAAAGACCCTTGCGCGTTCCGGCTGGTGGAAAAAGCGCGAGTCAAAGGCGCGAAAGGCAAGTCCATGCCCGGCCGGCCGAAAGCCAAATCCAAACCGACTTTGACGCCGACGGGAAAGGGAAAGCGGAGGGAAAGCGCGCCGGCTGTCAGCACCCGCGTCACGCGCTCCGCGGCGACTGGCACGCAACCGCGGAGTATCCCACCCTCCACGGCGCTTGGTCGTCCCGTACTCCGGTCCTGGAAATCCGCGGATCCCAAGAAGAACAGTCTGGAGGAGCTCGGGGACGAGATGCTGAAAGCGAATCGCGGAGCAGTGCGCCGCGGCGGACAATGCGGCGGACAATGCGGCGTTGGAAAAGATTCTTCACAAAAAGTTCCCGCGACGCCGCAAACGTTCGCGGGCGCCTCGCCGGGTGTCCCATCGGGCGGGTCTCCCGGTGCGACGATGGCGCTCGCGTCTTTGGCGAAAAGCAAGTCATTCAAGACGCGCCGCACAACCGTTTCGCCCCCGCCCCCGCCCCCGGTGTCTGCGCCCCTAGTGGCCGCGGCGCCGCCCGAAGTGTCCGCCGCTTCTTTCGCGCTTCGACAGGCGAAGGAACTTCTTGACCTGGGGTGCATCACCCCGGAGGATTTCAACACCATGAAGTACCAGTGCTTGCACCGGATCCTGTGGGGGGGGTGAGTGTGATACTAGACATGACGTGCGTATTCGTCTCGGGGGCGGCAGGGCGGGCCGAGACAGAAGACGGGCGTCTTAACACGCAGCGACGCGCGGGGTGAGAACTTGCTTGCTTGTTTTTGTGTCCAATCTTCGAAGACCCTCACCCCGTCTGCCCGTAAGCAAATCTAGTCTCTCAAGCAGGCTTGCTAAGTCCACGGTGGCGCGCCACACCGCGCCGACGCCGACGCCGTGTTTTTGTCCTACGACGTCCCGACGCGTTTTCAAAACGAGCGGCGTCGGCGCCAGGAACGTCGCGCGCGTTTTGTCGTGTGACAGCTGGTAAGCAGGAGTTCTCCCGACTGTTGCCATTCCAGGTACATTGGCACTATTCGATTTCGCAGAAAACAAGTGATCGCCCCCGCCCCCCGCGCCGCCCCCATCCGGTCCGACGCCGGCGTCCCGCGCCTTTTCGCGTAAAAGCTTTTGGACGCTTTTGAGTTTTAAAGAAAAGTGTCAGTATTGTATGGTCAAATAGTCTTGGAATTTGGGAAATGCAATACTTACCTTGGGGGTCGCACGCCAGTTCGTCCATCTGTTTCCAATCACTTTTGCGGATCCTCTCACCATCAGCCTCAACTTGTCCCTCCCCCTCCATCCCCCCACTTCCCCACGCGCGTGGTACGCGGCGTGGCACACACCAGAGTCGCGCAGCGGTGCGTCTCCCACACCTTAGTCGCGAAGCGCACGCGTGGTTCGCGTGTTGTGGCGTCCGCGGAGGGGCACCTCGAGTACCCCTGTCTCATCCGTGATACCCTTCTCTGCACTCCGTGCCGTGGGGAAAAATATCTCGACGGGGACGGCGCGGCGCGTGTCCGATTGGGCGCTCCGCGAAGCGGGTCGGGAGGCGCGCGCGCGTGTCGCGCGTGCGCCTCGCGAACCACGCGCGTCGCGCGCATCCTCGGACCCACGTCCCTTCCGCCCGATCCGAGAGACTTGATCGTGTCATCGACAGGATTCCACGGCCAAAAAACCCTCACCTCCAACTGACCGAAACTCCTGATTTTTCACAAATTCGCAAGGGAAGAACACGCGCGCCTTCGTTCACGATGTCCAAGGCTCTCGCGAAGATGTTCGAACCCATGTTCGCCTCGATGGCAAAACGGTACCAAAGCGTGGTGGGTGCTGAGCTTTCCAAGTACGGGCTGCGGTACGACGACTTGCTCGACGAAACCGCCAACCTGGACGTCGCGGAGGCGCTGCGGCGGCTGCCGCAGGAGGAGCGCGATTTACGCATGCAGCGGTTGAAGCGCGCGATGGACCTTTCCATGAAGCACGTGTACCTGGATAAGGAAATGCAGGCGAAGCAGACGCCGTTGAAGTGGTACATCCAGCCTGTTTTGGAGGAGGTGGAAGCAGAGAGAGACGAACGCGCGGCGCTCGGCACGGGACAGCCGTACAACAGGTAAGGGCCTTTCCCAATCACCACACACCGCCTTCCTGATTGCCCATACGAGACTGACACTTTCTTTTTTATCTCCCAGGCAAATTCCGTGAAGTGAAGTCTGTCTTTCAGGTCCTTCAGGAGAAGAGACGCAACAAAGATTCGAAGATTCCAAAGGTTTTGATCAGCTATCAAATATACTTTCGTCATGTTTTTCCAAGACTACCCTTCTTACGCACTCTACTCTGCACCTCCTCCCGCAACACACTCTACTCTAAACCTCCTGCTACGTTTCCCGGGCCAGTTCTATGGTGCCGTTTCGTTTCTGTTCGTAATACTTGGCTTCCGCTTTGTTTTTGCGCGCGTTTCGGGTTTCGTACGCCGCTGCGTTTTCCCGGACCCTTTTGATTATTTCGGTTGTTGTTAACGCGTCTGCGCTGCCAACTTCCGGGGTACGCAATTCGCGGAACAGCCCGTGTTGTTTAGGCACCAGGTTTGCATCGCTTTTAAGGGGTTTCTCCGTTTGCGATTCAAACGAATCGGAACTCGCCGTCCCGAATTCCGATTCCTCCGCGAGCACCACGCGCACGCCGAACGTCGCGAGCAGGTCCTCACCGACCTCCCGCGGCACACCGATCACGACATCGTCAACAAGCCTACACGCCGCCACCCCGAGCGCGCGCTCCTGACACGTAAGCACGGGGTGGCCTTTGCCGTGACGGTTCGTAACGGCTTCGTCGTCCCAGATCCCCACAAGCAGAAAGTCCCCGAGTTTCTTGGCCTCGCGCAACAGAAACACGTGCCCGGCGTTGAACAAATCGAAAGCGCCGTGCACGTACACCACGACTGCGTGTTTCGGTATGGGTCGGGTACCGGCGCTGAACTGCGCTATCCGTCTGGCTGTGGCGAGGAAGCGGTTTTGACAGACTGGCGGTTTCTCTGTTTTGTTTTCATTTTTTTCATCACCCGCGTCGTCGCCGAGTGTTTTTCGCTTTCCATTCTTTTCGTCGCACTGCGCCGCCCACAAGATCCGGTCCACGATTGCGGTGGTGGAAACCCCCTCGGTTCGCTTGATCATTTTGAACTTCCCCTGTTTCTTCGGGGCGTCGTACGCATCTGCGCCATTCGGAAGCAAACACGGGTCATCGCCGTGCACGATGAAATCGATTCCGTGTTTTTCGTAAAGCGTTGCGCAAAACTCGGGCGTCAAGTCGTACGGCACGTTTTCTATGATCTCATCCACCCACTTTACCGTCTCGATGACGGCCCGGCGCTCACGTTCCCTCAACACGGGGGGGCCCTTGCATCGCACAACCTCGGCATCGGGAATTAAACCCACCACCAACACGTCCCCGCACAGCTTGGCCTGCCGTAACGCGTTGGCGTGCCCGAAATGCGCGAGGTCGAAGCACCCATCCATGTACACGCGGATGGGCTTTTCTTTTTTCGATGCTCGTCGACTCCGAAGCACCGAGGCGGCGGCCTCAAGCACCAGGGCCACGCGGTCGGGGACGGCACAAAGTGTGGCGGTCACGCACACCACCACCGCGGTGGCCGCCGCCGCGGCGAATCGCCACTCGCCCCGAGCGCTGGACATCGCGCCCCGTTCTGTGTTGGGGACGGATGCATCTCTACTGTGAAAAACAAAAAAAAGTATGATTTATATATTTGTCAGCGCCGAAACAATCGGCGCCGCGTTTTATGTAGACTACCATCTGGTATTACTCTTAGTTTCGCTA